>Ga0209700_103710_pt1 | contig 28809 bp, 11 predicted proteins | sample SiratroredBW_FD_187528 | JGI IMG/M metagenome (GOLD analysis project Ga0209700, IMG submission 187528) | Root nodule microbial communities of legume samples collected from California, USA - Siratro red BW (SPAdes) (version 2) | ecosystem: Host-associated > Plants > Roots > Nodule | place: USA... | reverse complement strand
ATAATAAAAAAATGATGCCTATACTCTATTTTATAATAGAAAGACTAATCAGTTATTTTTTTATTTCATCGTCCCAAACATGCCAATATTAGCACTAACAGTACGTAAATGTAACTCGTTGTTCAAGCAACTATTTAGAGTTCCTATAGCTCCATGTAAGGCTTGTTGTAAAACCTGTTGTTGGACTTGATTAATCACTCTTTGTTGTTCAAAATCAATGGCTTCGTTTTTGTAATTTTCTAATTGTTCCAAAGTCGTATAAATTAAATTAATTAAATTCAATTTTTCTCCTTTGATCTCATAATAGCCATTCACCTAAAACCGATCTGCTTCCGTTTCAACTTTCCTTAAGCGGGCTTGGGCTTTTTCGAGCTGTTCAATGGCCTCTTCCTGTAATTCTTCTGAGTTTCGAATAGTTCTCCATATTTTCTATTTTCGATATATATATATATATATATGATAATAATAATAATAATTTTTGTTATGTTATTATTATGATTTTTTTTAATTTTATTCAAAGTTTTAAACTGATGATACATATTATATTAACAATGAATGACACAACCTCATTAATTTATTGACAGAATTGATATATGACGAATAATTTAACATAACAAATTACACTGACTCATATTTTAAAAGAATGGACCAAATTGAGTGGGATGAAATTAAAGAGATAATGATAATACAAAATACTATTAAACGCATACTACATATAAGTCATCATATATTCAAATCCAAAATCACTTTGTAATTATGATTTTTTAATTGAATAAAATTATTGTGGTACTTTTTCTCTGTCCACAACTTATTGGCATAGATTTTTATTATAAAAAATTATCACACTGATTGTCAAGTGACGCCTAGTTGTCAAAGATATAATTTTCTATTATGTATATATATCTATAGCGTGATAACAAAAATAAAAAAAAATAGTAATTTGCAAACCAATCATGTCCTTTTCCCCCTTTGATAACCTTTTGTGCAATTATCTTCTAATAAATAAGCAAATAGTCTTACAAGATAAACGAGTTTTTTCTTTTGCTTTTAAGTTGAGTTATTTACCTCACACCTTAGCAGTGACATTTTTTTTTGGAATTTAGACTTCTCTTATTCCCTTCCAAGAAAACCAGGACAAAATATGAGCCAGTGGACCTGTGGAAATTTTTATTCTTGTGGAAAGATATTTGTACTCTATTCCGTTGCTATTAGGCTGCATTATTAGCAGTCTTCCTATTAGGTTCAGTGTAATATTTCATTATTTATTACAAGTGTCCATGTATGCGCGCTTCAGCAATGGGTTAAAGACAAAAGTAATGGAAAGTTTCAAACAAGCATCTTAACGTCAACCAATCTTCTTTTTCACGGTTCTAATAGTTCCGGTAGTTGATAAATCCACTTCAGAATTAAAAAAAAGGGGAAAAAAGGATATAAGAAGAAAAATCAAAGCCGACGCCTTGACCTGTGCTGAAGTCTTCCTCTCATTTGAGTCCACAGACGCCAGTTTCAAAAGATGCAATTATCATAGCTGAAACTAAGCCGCGATCACCATCTTTCCATGGAGATTCCTAAGCTCCAAATAATTCAACACTCTCGCTGTATAGCACTTGTTTTCCTTCTTCAGCTCTCATCACTGCAGTTCCCCTCACTCGGCTACAACGTCCCAGATAAGTATTTCATCAATTGTGGGTCAGACAACAGTGTTACCGAAAGTGGCAAGGTTTACGTTGGTGAATCAAAACCTATAGCCAGTTTTAGCAGCACTAACACTAACACAGAAAGGAATGAGTCATCGGTGCCTTCTCCTCTTTACCAAACAGCAAGGATTTTTCGAAGGGTCTCTTGGTATAAGTTCAACATCGATATAAATGGCACTTACCTGGTACGCCTCCATTTCTTCCCTTTCTCTTCCCCGAGTAATCTTTCATCCGCCAGGTTCAACGTTTCAGTTCCTGGTTTCTGGCTGTTGCAAAATTTTAATGGTAGAAATGATACCAATAACAACTCTGCTTTAGTCAAAGAGTTTTTCATGGAAATCAGTCCCACAAGCTTCAAAATAACTTTCAGACCTCTGGAATCATCGTTTGCTTTTGTGAATGCCATAGAACTCTTCGTACTACCCCTCCATCTGATATCCAACACCGTGGCGCGTTTCAGACCTATTGGGGGATCATCTACCTACAGCGGAGGCTTGTACTCTCGGGTGTTGGAGACCAAACATAGGCTTAATGTCGGTGGTCAAACTACCAAGGATATGTTGTTGAGAAACTGGATTCCAGATGATAATTATCTAATGTATCCAGAAAACGCCAAGAATCGTTCCCCTTACCAGGGTCAAATCGACTACCGTGTAGATGATGACTCCGATGGTCCAAACGCAACTCGTTATACTGCGCCAACTGAGGTCTACGGAACTGCTAAGGAGACTAATAACATCTCTGGCAGTGCCAGAGACTTTGCACTTTTCAACATAACATGGGCTCTTCCGGTTGACAACAAAACAGATTATTTCCTTCGCCTTCACTTCTGTGACTATTTGAGTTCAGCATTTGCCCTTACATTCTTCGAACTTTCCATTTATGACGCCCTTGTCATGCAGGTAAATAGTGATGAAGCAGTGTCTAAGGAGTTGCCTGCCCCTTATTATTATGATTTCGTGGTGAACTCTGATAACTCTGGACATATTAAGGTCAGCCTAACACCTAATGGAACCGCTAGCACACCAAATGCATTTTTAAACGGGCTAGAAATAATGAAAGTGATTGAATCATCAAATTCTGTTCCCCCTGACTTGGGAGAACACAATTCCAACCATAATCGTCTTCCTGTGTTGCTGGGTTCAATTGTCGGTGGTTTAGTCTTGGTTTTTGTTGTGGTGCTACTTGGCTTTCTTTGGCGTTTTAAAATGAGGAAGGAAAAGCCCGTTGAGAATTCGGACTGGTTGCCAATCCCCGTTAATGCCGGAGGAAGTTCTCACAGCAGATTGACTGATATAACCAGTCACGGCTCTCCCCTTCCCAACATAAACCTAGGGCTCAAAATTCCGTTGATTGATCTTCAACTTGCAACAAAGAACTTCCACGCAAGTCAGCTAATTGGCAAGGGTGGTTTTGGCAACGTCTACAAGGGAGTCCTCAAGAATGGCATGACAGTGGCTGTGAAAAGAAGCCAGCCAGGGTCAGGTCAAGGCCTTCCAGAATTTCAGACAGAGATTATGGTTTTGTCTAAGATTCGCCATAGGCACCTTGTTTCCTTAATTGGATATTGTGATGAGAGGTTCGAGATGATTCTGGTCTATGAATACATGGAAAAAGGGACACTCAGGGACCATTTGTATAACACAAAGTTGCCAAGCTTGTCCTGGAAGGTGAGGCTTCAAATTTGCATTGATTCTGCAAGGGGTCTTCATTACCTTCACAAAGGAGCAGCTGGGGGAATCATTCACCGTGATGTAAAGTCCACAAATATATTGCTTGATGAGAACCATGTTGCTAAAGTTGCTGATTTTGGTCTTTCAAGGTCAGGTCCTCTTGATACTCAACCGTATGTCAGCACTGGTGTTAAAGGTACTTTTGGGTATCTTGATCCTGAGTATTTCAGGTCGCAGCAGCTGACAGAAAAATCTGATGTCTATTCATTTGGAGTAGTTCTTTTGGAAGTGTTGTGTGCAAGAGCAGTGATTGACCCATCTCTTCCAAGAGATCAAATAAACTTGGCGGAATGGGGATTGCTTTGCAAAAACAAGGGGATACTCCAAGAGATCATCGATCCTTCCATCAAGGACCAAATTGATCCAAACTCGCTCAGAAAATTTAGTGAGACGATAGAAAAATGCTTGCAAGAAGATGGTTCTGATAGGCCAACCATGGGCGATGTGTTGTGGGACTTGGAGTATGCGCTGCAGCTTCAGAGAGGTGCAAATGCAATACAGAGAGAGCCTTATGAGGATAGTTCTAGTGGTGTTTCTGCATCACTTCAACTGCCCAATGTTCGGCGTCTTCCTTCACTCTCCACACTGAGTGAAGCGGATGATACCATAGTGAGGGATAATGAATCCGATAGTGCTGTGGATTCCGTTTTCTCCCAGTTGAAGATTGATGATGCCAGATAGATTATCGAGCACTTCAAGGCAGTCATCTATTCGCAAATGTCTTGAGTTGAGTAGCTGCTTTTAAGACAGATTTTTCAACCTTTGGTCTTTCTGTTTCTGTAGTTTTGGTTGTCAGTGTATTGTGGTTAAATAACTTTATGAAAGCAACTGTAAAACCATTGACTATTAGTCAATTCCTATGCTAGCAATAAATTATTGACAAATAGTTCCATTTCATACAACACTTGTTTGCACCAGTGGATATACATACCATACACTGCGGCTAACCATGCTATATTAAATAATATTTCGTCTTTCATGATCCTTTTTCGGGTTTCAATGGCATATAAATCAGCTTGTACAGGGAGAAGAGAGTGGCACTGATGGCGTAGCGGCTAGTGAACATATCTCCGTGTGCTAAAGTGAATAAAAACTGGGTAATTGTTTATGTGAAAAAAAGCCCTTGACAATAATTCTAGTATTAAAAAGGCTTTCCTATATGGGTTTGAAAGAATGGATATTATGGTTGTTCTAGCAAAAAATGTTATGTGAAGTAACAGCATTTAAAGTGAGAACTCCTAAAATGATTATGATCCCACAGATGTCTAAGTCGCTTTAGAGATAATGTAATGGTTCTTATTGGACAAGGGATTACGTGATATTGGATCTTAACTTCTAAGTTAGATTTATGGGGAGAAATCTCACTAAATACAGCGTATGCGTCAGTTATATTTTATACATTCCTAGATGTTGGGTGTATGTGGATAGTCCCTTTGGCCAAGACTTTATGATCACCTAATACTTGATCTTACGTGTCTTCCTATTAGCAAACATGTGGTTGATCATATGTCTTATGCGTGAAAAACTCTATCGAAACAATGGGCATTTCTTCCTGTCCTCTAAAAAAATCAAGTCACACTCCTTTTTATTCCAAAGAGGGTAATCTGTGGCCGATACCACTGTTGCACTCAGTTCATACAAAAAGAGTGTTCGAAGTAAACAAAAAAAGTGGTTATTATTGAGTTTGAAATCCAGAAAAATGAAGCCTGCTGAAACTTTAATTGGATGCTACTACCAGTGAAAAGAGTAGATGGAAAGTATCCACATCCCCATCACTAAATGTATAATTACAAACGGTAGTTTGGCATTGTCAATCACAGAGTTCCTATTAAGGCTTGAGAATGCCCAAGCAAAGCATTGAGCGAGGCCTTCCTTAATTTCAATATGGGATCATGGTTCTGTCCATAATTTCACCATCCTCTTCTGGATTCCTTAATTAGTTTAAGTCAAATAAGCATTCAAATATTTCCTTTGCAGTAACCTACAAACCTTGGAAGCCACAAAATTTTGAATGCTTATCTATACTTAAGGTCCTTAAGTCACGAAAGTTTAGAAAAAACCGGTGTGCATATTTCACGGCTTCGGATGGAACTAAGAAAGATGTACCTGAGTGTGAAAGAGAACCCATAAATTAAACAGCTTGCTTCTAACATATCGAATGGGAGTTTCACTTGGTTATTTCAATTTGTTATTTACAATCTAGTTCAAAATTAGTGTACACAAGCTAAGGGCGGTTTGATATAATCAACACTTTTAATCATCAACCAATCTCAAATTTACTTCTGCAGCTTATATTTGACTTTTCACTCCAACATCCTAGAGACCCAATAACATCAATAATAAACGGATCTGTGTTACAAGGTGTGAGGGCAATTGACCCTGCTAGGATTTATTTATTTATTTAAATACATGTAATCTTTTTTTCTTTAAAAAAATAGGTAATGCCTCCATAGTGAAGACAATATATTTTTGAAAAAACTGAGTTCATAACTAAAAATTTAAATTTCGAAATTCATTTCCATTCATACATTTAGAATTTAATTTTGAAAAACCATTCACATCTTCCATATTTCAGAATTTAGATATTGAAAACGTTAATGAATCTTGCATTTCTAAAATATAATTTCAAAAAGAGCATGTCTTACTTGCTCGCATTTGCTTACAAGGAGGTTGTATCGATCTTGCTTTCAACGCCGAACACATATCACCATCTTCCATCATCAACCCTCCGTGGACGCCGTGCAAGGGAGAAGAGTGGTCAGATCTCCTACCGAAAGATCTCTTCGAAGTTGTGTTGTGCGGCGTATTGGAAGGGAAGGCGGAAAACATTCTTCCGTAAAATAAAAAAACCATCGTGGAAAACGTTTTCCATAACCCATCTTCACCTTAAACTTGCACCCCTACACTAATTCCGGAATACCGCAAAGGGCCACGATGAAAAACTGATGGGTGCAGAAAGTAAATGTGGAAGTGCAGGAACCAATTGTCCTGCAAAAAACACTTAACTATATTGTTGGACCCATTCTTCCTGCACCATCACGAGTTATTACTGCACCTCTTATTTTAAAATACTTAAAATACTTTTTTCCAATTGTAAATTCAAAATATTATATAATAAGGAGATAATTTTTTCTTTTAAATTTTGAATTATATGATATAGAATATAATTTTTATATTTTGAACTGTATAATTCAAAATAAATTTTTTATATTTTAGGTTATATAATTTGAAATATAAATGTTTTTTATTTTAATTTATAATTTTTTTATATTTAGATTATACAATTTAAAATATATTTTTTTTATTTTTAATTATATAATTTAAAATATGAAAATTTTAAAAATATAAAATTCATTTAATTTTTTCATTAAGAATATGATAGTAATTCTGCTGAATTTATGAAATTGCATGAAGAAATAATAGGTTATGGAGAATGATAGGATATGACTGTTACAGTTTTATTTCAGAATAGAAATAAAAGAATGAAGTTATTTACATAGAAGCTATCACGAAATATTTACTTTTAAAGTGGAAGGAAATACCAGACCAATGAGATTTTTTAATTTTTCTAATATATAAAATAAATTAATTTAAAAATAAAAAAATAAACTATATGCATTTTACTTCGGTAAAACATTAAATTCTACAAACATAAAATCAAACTAAGAAATAATTTGTCCAACTAAAACTGAACTAAAATATAGTTCAAATAAACTTAAAGATTGAACTATAAAATAGTTCAAACAAATATAATTATTATTTTTAACTCAGTGAAGTACATTCTATTTAATTATTTGAATTGCATTCTTATTAAATAATGGAAGAAGAGACCAACAGAATTTATCAGACTATTTTTTTTTCAACTCAAATTCATATATGAATTCTTTTATCAATAATGTTAGTGACTAACTTTTTACAGATAAATTATATCTAATAAGCTAATATAAATAATAAAGTTTTTTTCCAAAAAAAAAAAAGCATGAACAAAAGGTAAATTTTTCACGTTAAGATTATAGACAATGTTACTTTTTTTTTCTAGCTAAGCAATATTGTTACCAATATATTGGAGATGCTTTCGTAATTTTAAAAACAATAATTGATACATTTTACAATTTAAATTCAATTTTACTGATAAAAAAAAAGTATTGTTGAAAACTCACTAAAAAACAATAATTTTAAATGTAGACAGTATCCATCAACTGCCATGTGAAGACTAGATTGGTAATAGGCATTACAAGCAAACTTTGTCAAGTATTGATCTTAACTCTTCAAGGTTGAGATCAGAGGCACTAAACATCTTCTAAAATTTGTACGGTCATTTTAGATTGAGCATCTATTTAATCCATTGAAGTATGGAGCTCTGGCTACTATGGGAGAGGTATCATAGTTTCCACGTAAGAAACTTCTCTTAACATCGTCAGATTCATTAATTTAATTTTAAATCAATGGTTGGTATTTTTATTTTTCTTTTTGTTATTCTTTTTTGTTTGCTTGTTTTTTCCCATTTCACGTCCATTATTTGTATTATTGTTGTGACACCTATAGTGTTGTTTTCCTTTCATCCCCAACTTCAACTGATCGTAACACTTGTATGGTTGAGAATATCTCTCACAAATTCATCACCCAAAACACACAAGTAACAGAAAAAGGAATCAAACATGTTGCAGACTAAATCAACTAGTCAAAACATCTAGCATTCATCATAAAAAAAAAAAAATAATAATAATAAAAAAATAAAAAAAAATCTGAAACTTGCAATTATAAAATATAGTGTGGAGATGGAGAATGAATCCTAAAAAAAAAACTAAAACTTATTATAAACTTTTAACTTATATTTAGATTTCTCAACTTATATTTATTTTCATGAGACTCGATCATAAAAATAAATTCGGTTATGATAATATTTATTAAAAAAATTGAAAATATATCAAAGAGAATGAAACCTAAATCATCATATATTATTTTAAGATTTAAAGTTTAGAATTTAGAATTTAGAGTTTATGGTTTAAGATTTATTTTTAATTTAAAATTTTAAAATTAAATATTTATATTTTTTCTTATATATGATCCAATTTTCTTTATTCAATAAAAAAATTTCAAAATAATTAAATTAATATAATGTTGAATGACAAATTAGAAAAAAAAGGAACATTTAAAATTAATACATCCAGTGACTTAAGATTAGTTTATCACGATGAGAGGCTTGATCTTGTGTCTCACTTTACACAAAGCATTATTTATCTAGACTGGAATACGAGTGAAAAATAAAAAATAAAAAGTGAAATTGTTTGAATTGAAAAAGTAAATAAACTTAAATAAAAGAGTGAGATAAAATTTGGTAGTAGATATCATTGATTTAACTTGATAAAAGAATATATATAAAATTTTTGTTATATAAAAATGACATTGGATTTTTTTTATCAAGAATATATATAAATCTCATATGAATAATTAAAATTTTGAATACTGTAAAAAATGTTTAGAAAATTTATTACAATTTTAGAATTATATATATATATATATGTACGTATGCATGTACGTATATATAATTAATTAATTAATTGAAAATAAAGCTGAAATATAATCAGTATACGAGTGTAATTGTTTTAAAAGTCTTTGATTAATCAATAAGGCAAGTGTGGATATTGGATTATACTACAGGGCGTAACGAATTAGGCCTGCCAACATAGAATTTCAAGTGATTTTTTATTTTATTTTAATTGAAACAAATTAAGTTTAATTAAATTGATATTAGTGATTTTTATTTCCTTCCTAGTAAAATAAAAATTAACAAAATAAATTAAAGTTATATTAAAAAATTAAATTATATTCAAAATTTAATTATTTTAAAATCTATGTATTTTTATGGAATGTTATCAAAAAAGAAAATTAAATATCATTTTTAATTTTATAAATTAATAACTTTATAATTAATTATTTTTAAATTTTAATTCATACATATTTTTATTAAAATTAAATCAAGGATATTTTTACAATTTATTATATCACCCAATTTATTTATTGTTTCACATCAATCAAATATAATATAATTTTTCCACTTATTTCCACTCATTCGCCCTTATCTAAACAATCTCATTTTCAATCGTCTTTCCTCTCCTTTTTCATTCCCACTCTCATTGCAATCCAAAGAAACTGATGATGTTAATTATTAACTCGCCCTATACTGAAAAAAAAAATCAACAAAGTTAAGCAAAATGTTTATTTGTTGAAGCTGCTTGAAATGTTAATTTTGAATTTATCTATCTCAACATAATTAGCCATTGATTGCTTAGCATGGCTATAATCGTTCTTGCTTTTTTTTTTTTTTTTTTTTTTTTCTTTAACAGAACAATCAACTTTAGCTCGGTCAGAGGACAAGTAAAAAAGCAACTCAATTTTAGATTTGACACAAAATACTACTAACATGTGTCTAACTTTTAGACAGTTTTAATATAGCTATAGTATAGATTACTAATACGTTGATCGTATCAGCTTGCACGCGCTTGGAGAATATATTTCTTCAATTTAGTGAAAGGTAGACAATGTACACGGAGTTGAGAGATTCATGAGAATATTCTTTACAAGGACTCCAGTAATTAAGAGACATTATTCAAGCTTGTAATCTTAATCACTGTCTCATTATACATCACGAATACTGATACGAACAAAAATATCATAGGAATATTTATATAAATACATATAATTTTTAAAATATAAAATAAAAAAATACGAATCTATATATTACAGTCAATTTAAATTATATAAATTAATAATCAAGATTTATGTATTAAAAAATATTTATAAACATAATTAGTCAAATATAATAAAAAGTAAATTTAATTTATTTATCTAAAATTTAAAAAAAGTAAAAAAAAAAACATATATAATCTAAACATTCTTATTATATATAAGATTTTTCTTATCTTTATAATAAATTTATAAGATTTAGAAAATTAGTTTATTAGTTTCTTCTAAAATTATATTAGAATTGTGTTAAAATTGTCAAATATTTAAAAAAGATATTTTTTTAATTAAGATACTTCTAAATATCGTATTAGTATCACTCGACATTTAAAAAAGAAGTGTCCCAACTTCGTATTTCATACTTTTTTTTACTTTTGGCAATTTGGCCTAGCAGGTAAGCAAAGTTAAGAGAAGCAGCGATTAGAAAACTAGACTATTTAATGCAATAGAGCTATTGAATTTCCGGAACGAAGATGTGATGCAAGAGTGGAGTTCATGCTGAATTCAAGTAAAGAGGGTATAACTTTCACGATTTCGTCAAAGTTACACTGGAAAGTTTTAATTATTATTAAATTCAAAACTCTTTAGCGGGGACCGATTGAGGGAGGAATAATAGTCCATTATATTGACCTGCAAGCTTAAGGTTGGATCTCACAAAATCTAGTCAACTACCTTGTCATAGTTCGGTGACCAACTACGAGTGCTGTAACTTTCTTGTCCTCAACAACAGAAAATTGGCCGTGCCAATTTCAATTAATATATCTTAAAAGTTTATCTACAACTGGGGAAAATGTCAGCCATTTGATTTTGAAGGGTTTGGCGGTTTGTTTAGTCTTCATGCTGATTTTATTTTATGCACCACAACAGAGCTTATAACCCTTGCTTGATCCATGTAATACCTTACGGAATGGAAATTTTCATTCAAAAAATCTCGTTACTGCTACATGATGCTACTACTGGTGGCACCTACAACACCAATATTTACTATCCATAGCAAATTACCCGTATGTTTGAATCCGCGTGATGCCTCGCCAGAACAATTCAATTATTGGTTGCTTTAACGTTAATTTTGTGGATGTGGAACCAAACGTGCTATGTATGGATGCTCAGAATTTTTAAACTGTGAAATACATAACGAAATTCACACCTTGACTTGGTAAGTAGTAAAACCAAAACCAATCCTACCAATAAGAAAAAAGACTGGAGTCATAAACTCTCTTCCCTTCTATCAATCCAAGAACTTTAGCGTTCATGATACTACAAGCTTTCAAATGGTCATACAATGTGCCAAATTCGAATTTTTCTTTCCTAATATACCTTTGTTCTTGTAAAAAATCAACCCATAAATACCTTATAGACAGAAGTTACAGTTTCCATATATATAGTTCATGTACAAAGATGGCCTATGATGTGAATCCAAGCGCAAGTGATTGAGCGAAGCATGGTACTAGTGACCCGAACCTCTTCTGCTTGGACCCGAGGACATGGTTTGGAATTGGTTCTCAATCAAAACCCTGTCGGTGTGTGGCTTCTCAGGCATCACTAGAGTGATGAGAAAAGGAAGAAGTTTGAGTTTGAGAGGGTGATGAGGGGCGCTATGTGTGATGGTAGGTGAGAGTGGAAGGAGTCTAGAAGAGTGTACAAGGGTTGGGGTAGTGGCGGCCAGAGCGGTGAGGAACAGTAGAAGTAAAACAGAGAGCCTCATTCTAGAGGGGTTGAGCAGCTTCAAGGGTTGAACCTTGAAGTGCTTAAAGGGTGGAGATGAAAAGATGGGTGTGGTTTGGTTTGGCATCTGAAGAGGGAGAAGGGAAGGGGGTTTACATATTAAGGGGAAGAAGGAAAGAAGGGAAAAAAAATGAACGGTGAAGGGGTTTTTGGGTGTGGGACCTATAGGAGGGAGTGGTTGACTGAAAGTGTTTGATGGTAATAATAATCAGGCGCAGTCACCGCTATGCAGTTCCACGCTTAGCACTTGAGAGGGTCCAAAATTTGACTTTGGCATATTATGTGAGTGACCTCCTACTGGGTTGGAAATGATGAGGGTGGAATCGTTCCCAAGTTTCTGGTGCACGTATTTAGCGTGGAAAGAGAGTAGGGATGCATAAGTGCGAGTGGAATCAACACCCTAAGGTGATTAGCAGCGGAGTCTTTGGACTCGGTTAACATCCTCACAAATTGCACTTAAAGGAAAGGTGGCAAGATTCTCGATTGTAAACTTTCTGTCGCTAGGAAAACAATTTATAAGTTGGAGGGAATTGACCAGTGTTTTTGTGTGTTTGAAGCGTGGAAGAGGTGAGATGAAAGAAAAAAAATAATAATGATAATGAGAAAGAATTAAGGGGTGGGAATTGTAGCACAATTGACCGGTGTAAGCGTGGACAGATCAGTGGAGGGAGATGGAGGGTGTGGGAGGTGTGTGTGTGCCCTGATTTATTCTTTTGTTCACTTTTCGCAATTGATGGACGACAGAATGGTGCATCAAAGCTCAAGATAACCAGAATCCTCAATTGGTGGTTTCTAGTTTATTTTTAAAAAATTCAAAGGGCCGGAGTCTTGACGAATCTCGGTTTCTTTAACTAGAAGGAAATGGAATGGAATATGTAATTTGCCATCAACAATAATAACATTCATATTACATACACTCCTCACAAACCCTTTCTTTTTTTGTTTTTGTCCCATCACTCACCAATTAACTAATAAATCAAATAAAAATCTTCTTCACTTATGTTCCTTCTATCTATCGGCCACAATATCACACATTTTTAACAAACTTTTTTAATCACTATACAATCCATAACCTAACTTTATATTCCATTTCTTTATCGAATAACATAATCTTACCCTAACCAAAACACTTTTTTTATTAAATAACTTGTTATTCAGATTATCTAAGTATGAACGATTGTAACTGTCATTTTTACCCCTAAATGGTGATTTGTGAAAGATCATTCATTTACAAACACCCGTAAGCCATCATCGGTGCACATACATTCTAATTAAGTTTAGCTTGGAAAGGGTAATAATACCATCATTCATATATTACTGAATCAAAGACTTACAAAAAAAATCGACAGAGATTTTCCTGTATTCCTTAGATCTCAAATAACGGATTTCTATCAATGAAAGAAATATATAGCCATGATTCAATCATCCGGATTTTACATCATTATCTTATATATGATCATTAAGAGTTTTCACAGCAATATGGTAGTTTTATATGTAACAGTAACTCTGAATATGGACCAGCCACAATATCAAAGAATAGGGGAATCCTATCCCTATATATGTAGTTGTATCTTACAAAATCCAGCAATTGCTAGGCACCACTCAAAATAGAAACCTACCAAAATACGAGAGAATTTAAGTGCAAGCATGCCAGCTTCAAGAACAATATACTCAACAGCCTCTAAATCTAAAGAAAAGAGAGAGAAAAATGGGATGAATCATCAAAACTTTCTAATCGCTAGAAAGAAAACAAGAAAGATAAGTACATACCTCACTGAGTGTTTACATTTAAATACGAATTTAAGGCAACAAAAGGGAAAAAGAAATATAAGGTAAAAAAATAAATCAATTTGTAAGTCAATACTTCATCATGAGACAACACATTCATGAATATATATATATATATATATAGACGAAAGTAAAAACCAGCAATAGTAAACTTTTATGTGAGTCACCTTGTAGCTCAAATGGAGAGATAATGTCAAATTTTATTGTTGAGGGTGAAATTTTTGTGTTAAGTTTATTCTATAATTGTGTTTGTATCCAAAATTTGCAACTAAAACGTTTGTAAATTAAACATTGATTAATCTTTACTCGAGATAGAAATTATTTGAGAAAATAATAATTAAACAAAAAATAGGTACACTTCAATTTGAGATGGAAGAATCCTCAAATGTTATTGCAATTAATGTAAGTTTATGTCTAGAAATACAGGCAATGGGTATAAAGAATGACAACTAACAATGTAAGAAAGTAAAGAAAAAAATTATAAAAATTTGTAGAATGTAAATTACTGAAAATAAAATGGTGAAAAATATTATAATAACCAGTCAATTGCGAATGTCATAAAAACTTCAAAAAAATTATGTGGGTTAGGGATTCTACCTTTATTATATAATACAAATCTAATTTTTATGATTAAAAAAAACTACTATAATAATTTCTAACAATATTTATTTTACCTCTTCCATGGATAAATATTATGATATTGGTTACTCAATTTTTTTTCTTTCATATCATAAAATATTATATTCTGAACTTTAGTAATAAACATTCTTAGAATAATTTTTGTAACAACAATAAAATATATAAATTATATAGACTACTTGAAGTGATTCAACCCATTTACAAAATATCAAACAAAATTAATACATAGATAACCTCTCACATCTTGTATATATAAATACTTCAATTTGTGCGTCTATGTTCCAATATTAATAGTCTTTTCTATTTCTTTAGATTCTACGGTCGTACTTACAAACATTTTGCTAATCCTATTGTTTACACCTATGGTAAAAAAAACTTGTGTCCTGTTTTACTTTTGCAACCATCTATGGTCAATTCTCTCTTGGACTTTACTTGATAGTTGAAACTTCAGAGTTGATAGCACACTATCACTGTTGTTCAGGGGTTGCTTAATGTCACTATTATTCAACGGTTGCATAATTTCTTGACTTGTTTACTTTACTATACCATTCTTTCCCCCACAACAATTTATCTCCTATTATTGACCTTTCATGCCAAATCCTTGATCATTGCTTGATAATTTAGTCTCCCTATTACAAAAAGACTTACACACCTCATTGGTCAATGTTACATAATACAAATCATGACCCGACCCACAAAGACTACATGGTTCTGGCAAAAGATTCTGCATTTGTTTCCCAAGCTTACAATAAAATTCATATGTTACTAGTCCGTGGAGACAACAAATGATGTTTGTTCCGATGTCAATCCCATTGGCAGTCTAGCAATGCACTGGTATTCTGATTTCTCTATTAATCGTTGTATAACATGTATATCGTATGTTGAGGATAAGGTATCACCTGATATCTCATCACATCAAACAATATTCTATCATGTACTATTTACATTATGCCCATGATTGATCATATTGTAGCTTGTTACAGTAAAAAAAATTTATATAATTATTTTGTAAGTTTTATTTTGGTAAATAGTGTCATAAAACCAACAATGAAAACAAACAAATATATGATAAGGAGTAAACATCGTACTACCAAATCATTTTATTATTCCATCTCAAATTATTGAAGTCCGATGCATCAGAATTAATTTCTAAATCATATTTGTTTAAATCATACACAAAGTCATCACTAGTTACCATCATTTTGATATATAAAATGTCATAAAAAAAATGATAGAATTATAAAAATAAACTTAAAATGACATTAATGCATTGGATTAGTTATCAAGAAATAATGTGAGCTAAAACGAAGATGTTATTAGAGTCAGTCAAATGATTCTACATTAACGCAAATATAAATATAAAGTTAAAGCCAGCTTAACAGAGGCTAACATATTTGAAAATAAAAAATTATTAAAAAATTATTAGTTTTTAAAGGATAAATCTTCAAAATAATTGATAATTTAGTAATTCATAGAGTATAAGGGATTATTATATTAAACTCATGTATCATAAATAGTAATTTTTTTATTCTCTAATAAGTGAATCTAATAAAAAAATATTAATGTATATTAATGACTTGATGACCCTTTTATGTGTTTTTCATGTAAGTTTTCTTTTGATGTGAGTCTTCTATCCTTATCAACAAGAATTATTTTTTTAATCTAATTCATCTTATCTTTTAAAATTTGTCTAAATAATCTAAACGAGACTCAATATATTTCAGAGAATTCCTATCACCTAATAATTTATTCTTAAAGTATTAAATCATCCAACTTATTAAATTTTAAATATTTTATTGTAAAATTATAAGTTTATAATTTTTAGTGGCTACATTACTTATATTTTTATGACATCACATGTTAAAATAAAGTGCTTTCGTTTATCAAATAGCTTTACTTTTACTTTCTTAATAAATATATTGAACATGCTTATCAAATTTTCATTCTTAATGTAATTAGAATATAACAATTAAATATACAAAGAATTTGTACATTATTAACTACTTGTCGTATTTACAAGATTTTATCTTGCGGCCGGTTGAATGGTTAAGTGTTCACACATTAAAAGAATGGTTCCAATTATAAAGAATATTTTTTAGATCGCCCCGCAAAAACTAACCATAATTAGCGAAATTACAGTATCATAAATGGAATTGGTCTATAATCTAATGGCTAGAGAAAAGTTGTAAAGGAAAAATATGTATTTTTTTTTTACTTTTTAAATAATTATTTTATAAATATATGATGCTTAATTAATTAATAATCGAAAAAATTACATAGACTGAATATTTACAATTAAACTCTTAATTTAGTATTAATTGAATTTATATTAAAATATTTTTATTCAAATTAAAGCTGCTTTTTTTTTCTCACTATATATTCTCCAATTGCTTTCAAAATTGGAATCTAAAATATAAAGTTTAAAATAGGTGAGATGTCAGTTACATTTATAATACTTTGAATAATATTATTCTTGAATCCAATGGATTTGAGGAAACTTGTACGAAGAAAAAAAATATGATATTGTAGATCTTAGAATTTCCACTTGTTCATTCAATCAATTATAATGAGATTATATCAGTCTCGTTTTTTTTTTCTTTTAATTCATCTATGGTTATTAGAGTTTTACAAATTACACACTTTTTTTTTTATAAGTTAACTAGATTAAGCTGGCAGTGACTTGTTTATGAAGAAGTCCAATTTCATATACTTGTTAGCATTTTCTTTTTAAATGATTTTAAAGAAATATTATTGTTGAGTTATTGTTGAAGTTGAAACACATGGGTAGACTTTATCGAATATTTTGTTTTAAAAAGGGAATCAAATTAGGCATTCCTAAAACCTAAATGAAACTTCTAGGGGAAATGTTTACTTCTACTTAGGAAAAGAAGTAAATGTTTACCTAATGAAAACTCAAAATATGTTTTGAGTACAATTTGGAGGTAGGCTTTTGAAGAAAAGAGAACGTAGAATTGAGAAGAGATCCTTGTAATGTATGTAAGTTTCTATTTGCAGCCCCATTCTTCCTAAACTCACCCCATGCTTTATATATCTATTTGTTAGAATAAAATAAACAACTCCAACCTTAAGGCTCATCTTACTTCTTTAAACTCATTATTTCAAATTACTATTCTCAATTCTCAGCTTAAGATGTATATACATGTACGTTTTGAATAATTTAAGATTAAGTATAAATTCAAATTAATTATCACTTTAAATTACGTTACACACTTATACTTATATTTAAGAGGAAAAACAAGTTCCTTCAATTATCAAAGGTTCGTTATTAATTTTTTTATATGAATTTGGTATTAGTATTTTAGCTTTACATAATGAAATTTAAAAAAAAAAATTGTTTTTTACAATTTTACTTAAAAAAATGTGTGAGACGATATATTTGAAATAGATGTCGGTAGATATAACAATTCTTGACCACAATTGCCATTATAAGTATTGTATTTCATCGTCAGATGCGCTTCTATTATTTGTCGACATTTCTATTACACTAAAATAAAACAATTTTATTTTTTTTAAATTAGATAATTTTTTTTAAATAATTCCGAAAGGAATGTGTGGGAAAGAAAAATATTTGCTAGTGTGAGAGAATTGTATCCACTTATGAATCATTCTACATTTTGAGTATAGAGGTTATTTAACTACTCTCGAGTTAAAAAAAATATGATTATCAATTTATATTATTATGAAATAATTAAATTATTTTTAGTTTGTGAAGGATACTGTAATATGAAAAAGACACCAAAACTATTATAAAAGAGTGTATCTTTATATAATGATAAAAATTTAAAGGAAATTATAGATCTCTAACCGTACTACGTATTCAAGAAAATAAAATTATATCAAATATAAATAGATATGAAGTGTTGGTGTAATTTTTAATAAGTGGATTTTAAGTCGGACTGAAATTTATAAAATCAGTTAGTAAGGTGAGATTTGTATTTTTTTAGTTGATGTAAATTTTCTAATATATATTCTTATATTTGAGACTACTCAATTTGTGTATGAAATAATATATTTTAAAGTGACCCAATAACAGGATAGCCATAGCCTGATAATTGTCCAACAATAAGGTGGTTTGATAGCGACTCGATAGCAAGTGATTCAATAGATCTAAAAATCTTGTTAGAATAAACTCTGATACCATCTTAAGAAGTAAATTTTAAGTTTAACTCAACTTTATAAAGTTGAAATAAATTTTAAGTTTAACTCAATTTTATAAAATCAACTTGATAAAATTTATACTTACCTTTAAATGGATGACAAGATGGTGTAACATAAAAAAAAAAAAGTAAAAATAAAAAATAAAAAATTTTAGAAGCGAATGCATTGACTGCGGAAAATCAATGAGAAGAAAGCAAGCAGAAAAGGAAGGGAGTGAGTAACATAGATATAACTTAAAGTTGGTACTTTGATGGGGGAAACAAATCACAAACAGGTAGTGGGCACCATTAATCATCGTTGGGAATATTTTCTTCAAGGCTTAAAGAGTGGCTAGTTTTCACCACCCACGATTCCTTTCGCAGAAAACAACCTCTCTAATCAACCACCTACGTCTTCTTCTATCATCCACTGCCGTGACTCATTTTCATTTCCTTTCTAAATTTTGCCTTTGCTTTCCTGTAATATAATATTTTAAACATATCCACTTCTACCTCAAATAATATAAAAAAAAAATTATTTATATATTTACTCATGATCTAGATTGATGTATTTATATATAACGTAATTAACTGACAATTTTTATGTTGTTAAAATAATTAATTATATCGGTCTATAATATAAAACACATTATTCCTTAAAAAATTATACTGTAATATTGATATCCGTAATTCTCAAGAATGGAGATTGGAGTACGAATTTTGTACTGTTTAAACTTGGTTTGTCCTTGTCAATTTTTTTTAAGAACAGAATTAAGAGTTACCTATTTGCTTGATATTTTTATTCGTAAAGAATTTTTCTAATAGCTGGCAACATGCTTTCCGGATATAATAGCTAAGATGCAAAGTTTTAGAAGCAGTAGATATTGATGTAGAGTTCTTTGATCGATAAAATAGTCTAAAGTAGATTACAGTAAAAGATATTTTAGTGTACATTGAAAAAATAAACATTGAATGGTAAGAAAAATAAATTTTTACTTCATAAAAAGGTTAAAAATTGAAAGGATTTGGAGATAAAGATTCTTGTTTACTAATATATATATATATATAAAGCTCTAGCGCAGTAGTAATACTTTATCGATATTTAATTTGAATAAAAATTTAAATTTAAAATATTTAAATTTAGATGGAAATGTATAAGAAAACTATTTACGTTTGTGCGAAAAATATTTGTAGTTTATTTTCCTTTGTTGGTATAATATTCTTAAAAAAATCCATTAAATAGAAAAACTATATAACTGGAGAGAGAAGAGAAAATGAAAATAAATTGATATGAGGATATAACTAAGATTTAAAAGTAATGAGGAAAGCTGTATTTGAAAATTAAAAAAAAAGCAACTTTAACGTAAAAGAAATTTTGAAGATAATTAATAATTTAAGTATTTTAAAATATATCAAATACTCATAAAATTACGTATTAAAAAACGATAGCTTATTTTTCCATAGTATAAAGGTAAAATAAAATAATATATTTATGATAGTTATGCTTGACTCTATTTCTATTTCATATTTAAGGTAAAATAAAATAGTAAAGTTGTGATGCAAAAACATAATATTATTAGTTATGTGATCCGTTAGTTATATTAAGAACTAATTAAAAATGATAAATAGACTATTCCAATATTACATTGGTTAGGAAGGGAATTTAATCTCCAGAAATCTACCGTTTTAAATTCAATAAAATATAAAAATTATATTATATATAAAATCAAAATCAAACTACATAATATAAGGGATCTTAATTTTTTTCTTTTTTGTGAGTTTTAATACCTGCATATTTATCTACTCTTGTTATCAAACATGATTACAAAACAAAATTTAAGGATAAGAACTAACCATGTAATTAAAAATACAATAATTAACATTAGTATATATAAAGTCTATTAAAGATTATTTATCACATTAATAAATGATATATATATATATATATATATATAATTTATTGTTTTCTAAATATTGTATTAAGTTCAAATTTCACTACAAGAAATTTTTGTTTTATATATAGATAAATACATACAGATTTGATACATAAATAGGTGTTACATATGGATTTTAATCGGTATGTAAAATCTCGTTACATACAGATTTTTTCTGTATGTTAATAATGGAATGTGTTTTATACGGATTTAAAAAAAAAAATTCAAAAACCTTGAAATTTTATTCTCATTCAGACTCTCACGCTCTCCTTCATTTATAATGGGCTTCTTTTTTGTTCACAATACGTCTCGTTCCTTTACCTCTAACACCGTCGTTCGTTCATTTTCATCTCTATCTGGTTCCTTCATCTTCATCTTAATCTCACTCCTTAAGTTATTGTAACCAAAAATCAGAGTCGCCGTAATCCCAAATCATAGTCTAACCTAAGTCGTGGAGTTCCTGACCCCAAATTGGGCCATGTTCTAGTTTCTAAATGTGGTATATTGGGTTTCTAACCAAAGATTAAAGTTCAATGGAACCATTTATTTTTTGACAAACCATTTATAATATAGATCTTATCTATGACTCTTCAATTTAATTTAATATAAAAAACTTATCAATTTTTATTACATAATATATTTATCTATTTAATGTGTGCAAATATCTTATCAATTTTCTAAAATAGTTATGTATATATTTCTTATAATATTATTACTTTGGTTTTACTTGAAAAGATTATAAGTTATTTATTCTCAAAACTTCCTTTAGAAAATATTATATTCATCAATAATCATAAATGTGACTATTTAGTCTAATTCTTGATTATAGTTACATCATATATGTAAGAGATGAACAATTTACATCAAAGTAAAATAACTAATAAAAAAACAACAAAAGATTAAAACAAGTAAAGGAATGCTAGTTGAGTTATGAGTGAGTTTGTTGCTTGTAAGAATGATAAATAAACTTGTCAACAAAGCTATTCATGAACTCATTTCAATTTTGATAGAAAATTTTCACACTGATGAGGTCCAAATATGGGCAATCTGATTTTTTATAGTGAAGATAGGAATGTGGATGAGTACATACTTATTCGTGTCTCGTTTTTGTTTTCATACTCTTATGTAAACTCATTCATATTTTAAATTTGTAAAACATTCATAATTTACACTACAAGAAAAAAGTTATTTAGATACCAATTTTTAACTACCAAATAAAATGGTTACTAATTGTGACTAAAATAGTCACCAAATTAAATTTTGGTTGCTAAATAACTACAAAATATGAATTTAGTAACCAATTAAGTCAATATAATTGGTATCTAACCTTAGCTACCAAGATTTTAGTGACCTATACCGTTAGATTCTAAATTGGTATCTAATTAAGTTAGAGACTAATTTAGAATCAAATGGTGTAGATCACTAAAACCTTGGTAACTAATGTTAGATATAAATTATCTTGACTTAATTAGTCACTAAATTCAATCATTACTTCTATATTGTAGTTATTAGCAACCAAAATCTAATTTGGTGGCTACTTTGGTCACAATTATCAACCATTTCATTTGATAGCTAAAAATTGATTTCTAAATAACTTTTTTCTTGTAGTATTACTAAGTAATCTAAAAAACTTTTCAATATTTTCTTTACTTCTTTGTTTCATTTCATCATTTAAAAAAAAAAAAAATCCTCTATCTCTTTTATTCTTTCTTGTCAAATCATCTTTCATTTTCTTTCTCAATGGTTGTTTCACTTGCTCAATATTTACAAAATTTGTTTATATATTTTTCTCTTTTGTCTGATTTCTTTCAAATGATGTATTACATTTTAAGAAAACGTAAACTTTAATTTCATTAAATTAAATTAAATAGTTGTTAATACAAATATTTGATTATTTCTACTCTTTTTTAGTATTTTCATGTATTGTTTATTTTTTATATGAGAATGATGATATTAATTTCAAATATTCAATAATATCATGATGTAATTTTTATTTTTTTTAAATAATTAGATTAATAGTTCACCCTAACATTTCAATCAAATGAGCAGTGAGTGAAAAAAAAATACATTAAATTTATTTGGTCAAATTTTATTTATTCTTTATATATGTACACAACAAGGTTGTTTAATACCAATTCTTATGTCATAAATGCTTCATTATTATTTTTATTTCTTTATCTGGCTTCTTATTACCTTATTTCTTTGTAAATTGAACATTAAATAATTATTTTCATTTATTTGTTAAAATGATTGACTGAACCCCGTAAATGAATTGTATACATCAAACTAGTACATTTCAAGCAATGGACAGCGAGTTAAAAAAATAAATATTAATTAATAATTTGTAAAAACTATTTATTATTTCTAAATTCTCCTTCCGTTATTTTCTCTCTCTCTCGAATATATAAGCAAATTGCAAGGTTTGGACATTTCTTTCTCTAAAATATTAACTTTAATTAATATCTGACATGTGGTATATATACTTTGTTTTATGAGAATGGTATTATAGAAAGAATATTGGACCATTAATGAAATTTAATTAACTAATATCTTTAACATAAGGTTTTTATATACACAAGGTTATATACATGTATATTCTTACAATGAATTCTATGGCATAAAATATTCAATGAATTTCTCAATATATTAAACACTCATGAAATATTTTTTATTTCCTTATATATGTAGGTTATCTATCTAAGAATTAGTCTAGTATTGGCCAAATAATTTTTCTGTATATATAGTCTCTTCTTATGTGTGATCTCTCATACACAAAGTTCTGTTCCCCTTCCCTGGTACACTCTCGAGAAGACCATTTTGCTTCTCTCACACTGATCAAAGTCTCTAATCATGTCGGTGGATGAAAGATTGCGTGTTCTAATGGTGTCAATGTCCATACAAGGCCACATCAATCCCATGTTTAAGCTAGCCAAGCACCTTCTCTCAAAGGGTGTTCATGTCACAATCGCCACCACCGAAGATGGCCGCGACCGCATGCTCAAGAACACAAAACCCTCCAATATCACAAACAACACAAACATCAACAATTCCAACAACAATTCAGGAATCGAACTCGTGTTCTTTTCTGATGGCCTTAGCCTCGATTTCGACCGTTCCGACACGGAGTCAATGGTGAACGCTATCCGAGAAAAAGGTCCCAGAAACCTCTCCATTCTCATCACCGACCTCACCAAAGCTCATAATTATTCATGTGTTATTGTCAACCCCTTTGTGCCTTGGGCTATCGATGTGGCAGTGGAGCATGGTATCCCATGTGCGCTGCTTTGGATCCAGGCTTGTGCTGCGTATTCCATTTACTATCGTTATTTGAAGAATATCAATCCTTTTCCTAATATGGATGACCTCAACGAGAAGGTGCACTTGCCAGGACTACCACCGTTTGAGGTTAGGGATAGTCCTTCTTTCATAATTCCTTCCACCCCTTTGCACTTTAGGCGTGTTATAAAGGAATTGTTCGAGGCTATGGATAAGGTGAATTGGGTTTTAGGTACTTCGTGTTATGAAATCGAGGAAGAGATTGTGAATTCAATGGCCTCATTAACCCCTATTTACCCTGTTGGACCATTGGTGTCACCTTTTCTGTTGGGAGAAAAAGAAAGAAGTGATGTTAGTGTGGATATGTGGATTCCTGAGGATTCCTGCATAGAGTGGCTTGATACTATGCCAGATTCTTCAGTTATCTATGTGTCTTTCGGTAGCTTGATTGCGTTGTCAGAAAAGCAGGTAGATAACATAGCTGCGGCTCTGAAGAACAGTAACAAAGCATTTCTGTGGGTGATGAAGCCGAGTAATGGAGAGTCCAATGCTGAATTGCCAGTGGGGTTTTTGGAGGAAACTAAGGAGAGGGGTTTGGTGGTGAAGTGGTGCCCTCAGGAGAAGGTTTTGATGCACCCTTCTGTGGCTTGTTTCATAACCCATTGTGGGTGGAACTCCACGCTTGAGACTTTGGTCACTGGTGTGCCTGTTATTGCATGGCCCTTTTGGACGGATCAGGCAACCAATGCCATGCTCGTGGAGAAGGTGTTTGGCAATGGCGTTAGGGCCAAGTATGGGGAAGATGGGATTCCGAACGTGGAAGAGATTGAAAGGTGCATTAAGGATGTTACAGAAGGGTCTAGAGCAGAAGAGATTAAGAAGAGAGCAATGGAAATGAAGGAGTTAGCACTGAAAACATTACAGGAGAATGGTACTTCTAACAAGAATATCAATAAGTTCATCACTGACCTGATTGTTGGGAATCCAGCTAGGGCTTGACCATCCCATGCTCTCTCTATAGTGCTGTGTCTAAAGGATAAAAAAACAGTTAAACCCTATGTTTCTCTCTCTTACTTTAAGGTGCAATATGTATTGGTCCTTTAATAATAATTATATATAGTTCATTTGCATATATGTTTCTGGTTTATTTTGTTGTTAATTAGGCTTTGTTATGATTTAGAGGTACAAAGCTAGTGATGTTAATTTCATGTTGCCCCTTCTTTTACATCGTACCAAAAGATTCAAGTAGTTTAATACTTTCTAAAGTAGTTTAATACTTTCTCTTTTTTCCATTCCATTTTGATGTATTTTTTTCATGTCTAAAATAGAAAAAAATAATTATTTATTAAAATAGACAAATTTTGTCAGATAAGCATTATTTTAAATTGGTTAATATAAAATTTTGTCAGATAGATATTATTTTAAATTGGTTAAAATAAAATTAACATGCTAGAGAGTTTTATTAATAACATTAATTAAAACTGTTTCTCTCTGTAATTATTTTTTAATTATTTGATACTATGTTACATTTAACAATTAACAAAATAATAATAATAATAATAATTAACAAAATTATAATATGAATATTAAGACATACAAATTTATTTTAAATTAAAACAAAATAACATAATGATAATAATAATAAGAATAATTTTAATTAAATTCATATAAATTTAATTTAAATAATAATATTAATAATAAGAATAATTTTAATTAAATTCATACAAATTTAATTTAAATAATAATAATAATTATTGAATCTACTTATTTTCACTAAATAGTTAATATTTTATTATTACATATTATTTTCTTTGTTTATAAAAGTTATTATATTATTATTATAACAATTATTATTATTATTATTATTAATTTAATTAAATTTGTCAAAATATTATTACTATTATTATTATTATTATTTAGAAAATAATCATATTATTATTATTAATATCATTATTATCCCTAAATATTATTATTATTATTTTAATTTAATTTGTATGAATTTAATTATAATTATTGTTTCAATAATTATTATTATCATTTAAATTAAATTTGAATGAATTCTTATTATTATTATTATTATCATTATGTTATTTTGTTTTAATTTAAAATAAATTTATATGTCTTAATTTTCTTATTACAGTTTTTGTTAATTATTATTATGTAATTATTATTATTATTATTTTTGTTATTTTGTAATTATTATTATCATTATTATTTTTATTAATTGTTATTGTAACAAACATAATGCTAAATAATTAAAAAATTATTTGTTAATTATTATTATGTAATTTTTATTATTAATTATTTTGTTATTGTTAAAGGGTAATGTTGTGTCAAATAATTGAAAAATGATTACAAAAAAAATTTTAATTAATGTCTTTAATTAAAATTGTTAGCATGTCACTTTTGTTTGATCAGTTTGAAATCATACCTATCTAACTAGCAGAATTTATCTAATTTTTGATAAATATTTTTTTTTTACCTTTAAGTATTAATATGAAAAAGTATATCAAAATAGGGAAAAAGCCTTCTAAAGATTGAATACAAGAGGTTGTGATCTCATAGGAAAGTCAATCACATTAATTATTCATCTCTCTTGTTTTAACTTAAACTAATTTATACATTACTAAAAGAAATTATCATTATTAAGGATAAACAAATATTAGGTATTAAAATCGGCTAATTAAGAATTACAAAGTTGGATACTCCCTTTATTTATTTTTCATTTACATATTATTTTTTCCCTATCCCAAATTATTGTTCATACTTTTGAGAGTATTTTTAAGAAATAGATAAGTTAATTAAAAGTTTAAAACTCGTTAAATTAATGGTCAAATTGAAAATATTAAGTAAATCAAACTGATAAATATATAATGATAAAAGCAGACATATTATTCAGTCAACACTTCAAATTTAGTGACTATATATTTTCAAAAAATATTGAATTTTTATATTTAATTCATTCCAAATAATTTATCTTGATGATAATTTTTCAATCTTATAATATTATTATTTGGACACTTTGTTATTATAGAGCTTTATTAAATACTTCTCAAGAAAAAAAAAAACATATTTTGTAAGTAATAAATTCATGACACTTTTTTAAGTGTTTCGCTCATTTAATAAAAAAATGAAAATTGCTTTTAATTTTTGTAGAAAATTTAGATAACATTTCTTAAAAATCTAATTATTTTTTTTATAATTTTCATAATTAAAATAATTATTATAATAAAAGCCTACAAATATATAAATTTAAAATTTTAAGTTGGAGGTGAAGTCATGATTTTTTTATATGGTTTACTCTTATTATATTACCTATACAAATTTCAACAATAATGTCAAAGTGGATGGTTTTTCTTTATAACTTGCTCAAGTGAATACAAGTATATCTTTGGTGAAAGACTCAAATTAATACAAGTATGTCATGTTGGTGGTAAAAATAGTATATATACTGATACTAAAGTATGCGTGTACTTGTATCAATTCAAAAAAAATATAATAACTAATACAAAATCAATTAATTCTCTGATTTTTTTTATAGTAATTGAATTTGTTCTTTATAATTGTAGTTATTTTTTAATTTTGTTAAGTTTACAATTAATCATTGTTATCCTAAATTTTAAATATCTAAAACTTGATTCTTATCAACAAATTGATATTCAACAATTTTTCCTATTTTTTACTACAAGTAATTAGATACACTTCTCAAAAGAAAATATAAATCCTCACAATATGTTTCTTGTCTCAACAAAGACTATCAAAGAACACAATTAAATCATAAGATAAGATGACTTTCAAATATCAAGTATTTAGTAAGTTCACATAGGACTAAAAAGTAGGAGTATCCATCAACTTTTCTCAACTTGATAATTTAATTTATGACTTAATTAGGTTATGATTGAAGTATAAATATCTCATTTTGGTAATGGTTCCTGACTCAATACCAAAACATTCAAACATCATATTACCGTCTAAATAGTTGCTTTTTACATCACCATATCAACCAACTACTATTTCAATCAAAACCATTTCAATCAATAGTCACTGTTATGCTTATACAATAAGGTTAAAATCATATAACAATTGCAAAATGTAGAAAACATTTAAAACAAGTGTAATTAAACTTTAAATAAAAGAAAATATCATTTTGAACAAAATACCATCACTTAAGGACATTACTTTAAAGAAGAGAGAATTAATATTGTTTCTTTCTCACTTAAATAATAAATTATCATACATGAACAACAAAACTGATCACGTGAGTAATTTTCTCTGACCTTGAGCGTATATTTCCATTGGAGAGAAAATCAATTTTTATTTTTCTCTCCATCATTTGAGCAACCATCTATTTCTTGAAAGATTCTTCCAATAGAAGAGATAATTGGTTTGTATCTTCCTCTCTCAAAGTAGCAATTACGACTTGAACACTGAACATTATTTCTTCGTGATATTTTGAGTGTTTAAATAAGGAATCTTTAACTTGAAATCAAATGTCGACCACTTGAGCAACCAATTCTGTTGACTGATATCGAATATAAAAAAATAACTCCTTCAATTCACATATTTTGATAATTTATTATAGAAACTTATTTTAAGCCAATTTACTTTCAAACAAATCTTATGAAACTCTAAAACATTGAGATATAACGTATCTTTTATATTAATAACATTCGGTGAATCAATTTGGTCCACAATGGGTTAATTTAAAAACCAAAAATAACATGACAAGGTTCTACCAAACAAATTTCTAACTATTTCATCTCTATCTCCCACAATTGCTTCCTGCATCCTATTATTTACTTCCTCCTATTATGCATCCTATTATTACTTCCTGCACGCCTAAGCACATTGGGAACGATTTGTGGGACGTTGCCAATTAGAGGGTGTACGGTTGCATTTCAGAAAGAACTTTCTGGAAGTAAAAGATTACATTCAGAATTTTCAAAAGCCAAAAGTAATTTCCGAAATGCATTTTTGATTTCCGAAAAGCACTTTCTGAAATGGACTCCTACACCCTTCAATTGCTTGAAAAGTGTTTTTCAAAATTATTTTTCGGAACCCAATTTTCAAAGGCCTGTCACTATTCTATAAAAAAAAAAAAAAAGACAAAACTCAC
>Ga0209700_103709_pt1 | contig 28809 bp, 16 predicted proteins | sample SiratroredBW_FD_187528 | JGI IMG/M metagenome (GOLD analysis project Ga0209700, IMG submission 187528) | Root nodule microbial communities of legume samples collected from California, USA - Siratro red BW (SPAdes) (version 2) | ecosystem: Host-associated > Plants > Roots > Nodule | place: USA... | reverse complement strand
ATATATGTATAAATATTTATCTTAAATCAACAAAATCCCTTACCCAATGACTAAACAAATAAATGTAACAACTTATTAATGAATGAAAGGCATAGGTTTCAAGAAAACTGTAAGTAAAATTCATATAAAGTAAAAAGAGAAAACTTTGATAATGTACTACATTCGGTGTTACTGGTGTTGCGTCAAGCGTAAGTGGTGTTGCATTGAGTGTAAGTGGTGTTGCATCGAGCATCATTGATGTTGCCCCGAATGTCAGTGGTGTTGCGCCTAACACCATTGAAATCATGCTCAACTTTAAAGAAGTAGCATCCGACGCCAACAAACTCGACAGTAACTTGAGTAATTTGTGCCTAGTGTAACGTCCAACATTTTTATTTTTAATAGTATAATATTAAGTGTAAGAATTCACTTTCATTACTAGATAATTTGGCAAAAGCGAATCATATGCATAGAATATGACTTATTGGGTAAATTTTTTTTTTATCCATAAATTTAATTGTAAAAAGAGCTTTATTTTTTTTATATAATTATTCTACAACATAACTACATATTTTATAGTACCTATTATACAATTTATCAAACTTATGCTTCAATATATATATATATATATATATATATAAATATTATAAAAGTTTACATATTATACAGATTATCAAACATATGTGGCTTCATCACATCGGTGGAGCAAACAGGTTGATTATTGGATTGTTGTGGATGGTAGGTGGCATGAAAAACGTAACACTACAGGTCCTTCTAGTGTTAAAGGTACATCTTCAAAATTTGTGAAGGCAAAAACTGTAAAGGCTACACCCCGGAATGTAACCGAATTCTTTGTTACATTTGTCCTCCAATCATTTCCAGGGAAGAAAGCTGAAATATTTGCAGAGAAGGACTGTGCAGGGTTTGGCGCATCCATTATTGTTGCTCTATCAATAATTCATAATTTAATATAGAGGGAGAAAAGTGAGATATACAGTTCTAATATATATATATATATATATATATATATATATATATATATATAATGAAATACAGTAGCAGTGAATAGCCAGGATAAATGAGCGATTAATATCAACCTTCCTTCAATAATACATAATCTCCAGCTCATTTGAAACCTCAAGGAACAAGTTCCTCTAACCGCAAACCATATTCATAAATCACATCATGATCATGAGGGTGAAATAAAAATAATATACAATACAAAATTATACTTGAGAACCAGTATCAATATGAAAAATAACATGAGGCTTGGGGTACCTCACTGCAAAAATATATTTAAAAATGTAAGGTAAAACAGTATATCTCCTTTATCCTTACCTTGTTTTCGAAGATTGCAGAATTTGTTGAAGAGTTTGAGCTGTGAGAGAATTCTCACTAGAGAAGTTATATTTTTTTTTTCTTACTTTTTTTGTAGGATTCTGGTCCATTCACCTTCTTTATATAGTTTGGTTACTTTTGTGAATGAGAATAGGATTATAGTGAATTTAATGTGAGGAATATTTGATGATGTAACCTTGGTGACATATGTTGGGTGCATGGAATTGATCGTTTAATTGAATTTAGTGGAATGGAAGCATAGCCACATAGGTACAAGAGATAATATGCAAGTATTTAAATAAGAGAGAGGATTGGATCACGTAGGTGCAGCAGAAGATTGAAATTGAATGTTAAAAGAATTTAATGGAATGGGAGGAGAGTCATGTAGGTGCTAGAGAACATTTAACATGCAAGAATTTAAATAAGAGAGAGGATTGAAATGAAATGATTTATTTTCATTTGTTTTTGGTTATATGAAAAACTGCAAAAGTGACAAAAAAATTATTAATTCACTCATATTAGCATATGCAAGATAATTATTATTACATATATTACGTAACCAATATAAGTTATAATAATAATAATTTTGTATTTAATAAAATATTAAACAACTGAAGAAAACTAAATAATTAAACAACATTATTAAGTTATAATTTTTTTTTAAATTTAAGTATGATATACACTTTTAATATATAATAATATTAATAATAATAATGAGTTATAACAATAATAATAATAATAGTAATAGTAACAACAATAATAAGTGATAATGATAATAGTAATAATAAATAGTAATAATAAGTAATAACAATAATAATAATAGTAATAATAATAATATTAATAATAACATTTTTTTTAGGATGTTACACCTAGAGCCAGCTGAATTGAAGAGCAACCCCATTTAATAGTGCCCACATATGACAGTGGGTGCCACCACTTTTGAATGTTACTTTTAAAAATTAAAATTTTACAATTTAAAACAACCTCAAAACACACCATTTAACTATCAATTATCAAAAATCTTGTTTTACCAGTTCAAAACTTCATCAATCCTCAAAACATCATTTTAATTCCACTACAAAAATAATTAAAGTTCTATACAATTTTAAACAACATATATAAAATCAAATCCATGCAGAAAAGTTTGAAATTGGTGACTATGTAACCATAACATTCAGATATTTTAACTTAAGATACTATTAAAATATTTAAGCTAGCTTCCTTTACCTCATTATAAGTATCAATACTCGAAGAGTTCCAACCCCTAAAAAAAAAGGAATAGCCTAACCTATACCAAAGAGTTCATATCAATAATATAAAAACATCACTAGAATTCTGAATTAGCATAAACTAATCCTGAAACTATAAAAACCACATGCAAGCACTTATATCCTAGTAAAAAAGAAAACATAAATAATTGACTTAAAAAAACAAAAAAAAATATTCTAAAGAAACTTATAATCAAACAATTTTAATCTACTCACTACCAAGAATCATAAATATTTTTTTTGTCTAAAAATGCTTACATTAAAATAAGACTTAAATAACTAATTTTTATATTTATATTAACCTTTTACTTTAATAATAAAACATTTAAATACTACCTATACTTTATAATTATTTAATAATTCACAAAATTAAACTTACTAGTTAATTAAGTTGGCGCTAATAAACTTTTCCTAAATTTATATATATTATTTAAAAAATACCTATTACTAAGAAATGGTGTACTTTTATTTTCTTCACATATTTTTATATTTTTTTTATTTCCCGCCTCATTACTATATTTATTGTAGTAGTTTTATTTTATTTATTATTTCATGAATTTTGTTTAATTCACTAACGATATTAATCTCATATACTATATCATATTATTGTTAATCGAATATAAACCAGAAAATTATGATTGAAATCATTGATGAGTTTTAATAATTGTTGATATAATTACTGGATAATATTTTGTGAAAAATTATGAACCCTCTATATTGATTCTTATAAATATAGATCAACCATATATTTTATTTGAATCAATAAAAAGTAATTTTTTTAAAATTTTAAGGTATTCAATATATTATTTTCTATTTAATGATTTTAAAAGTAAAATAGTCATCCAGTGTATCATCCTAATTTTCTGTTCCTAAGCCACTTGACTCCTTCTCAACCAACTGTTTGCACGCGGTTTTAGGTAGCCACTTTGTCACGAGCTTTATCCTTTGCGTGAATCTCACGTTTCATTTTAAATGGATCGTGTTATCCACGCTCCCTTTAAGCCTCTATGTAGGAGGTTGCAATCCTCTGCGGAAGCTCCATAGTAAAAGAATCTAGGTCGGTCTCGTGATTTGTAATATAGAGGTATTAATTATTATTGCAACATGTATCTAGCGACTTTCCAATTTTGAGAGTAGATTTCATAATATTTTGTGTTAAATGTCAATTTTCTCATGTTTTAAAAAATCTATAATTTTGGTTCTATACCATTTATAAAAAATTAATTCTTTAAATTTTAATTGCATATAGTTTAGGTTTATGTAATGCGTTGGTAAGCTTACAAATTTTGTCTACTTTAAAAAAAAATTGTATTTGTGCAAGTGATGTCAATAAAATTTAAAAAAAAAGTTATAACTAAAAGCATCTTTACAAAATGAGATGTAGAACATGTTGATCACATATAAATGGGTAATATGTGATATTAATTTATTTAATTTTATAGTGATATTAATTTATTCACTTTTATAAAATTGCTTGTTGAATACATATAAACGGATCTAGGATTTAAGTAATGTCAATAAAATTTATAACAATATGTTGATCACATATAAAAGGGTTAATAAAATTTATAACAATATGTTGATCACATATAAAAGAGTTAATATGTGATAATGATTATTTGATTTTACAAAATTACATAAAAATGAAAGAATTCGTGATCAAACTTAATCATAATATCATTTTTAAGCTTTTTATTTGTTTAAGAAACATAAACGAAAGTTAGATGTAAAATGTAGTCTAGAAGTCTAATATATATATATATATATATATATATATATATATATATATATATATATATATATATATATATATTAATAACTTATAAAGTTATTTAAAATATATTGGATATTTCGAAAAATATAATAATTATTATAAAATAGTTTGTAGTTTATTACTGAGTATATAAAAATAAAAAATATATAAAAGAGGAAGGTTGAATTGTACTTCAAATTTGTTTTAATTTTTTTTTACAAGAAGTATGGTCTGTCTATGAACAATCAGATGATAACTTTGATTCTTTTAAATTGTTAGTCAAATGATATTATTTTTAAAGAACTAAGACAAATACAAAATATATATATATATATATATATATATATATATAAATTTATAAAATTATTTAAAATATATTAATTAGACATTTTGAAAAACATCATGATTGTTATGAAATCACTTGGAGTCTCATATTAAATATGAAAATAAGAAAAACACGAAAGAGGAGGGTTGGGTGGTGTTTTAAATTTGTTTTGAAATATTTTTACAAGTATCATTTATCTATTTTGATTTTCTTAAGTTGTTAGTCAAATGATATTATATTTTCTTAAGTTGTTAGTCAAATGATATTATATTAGAAGAATTAAGATAAATATAAGTTTAAAACATTTGATTAATTTACTAAGGTGAACAATATTAAGAGTATGTGTAACTCCATTTTCGTAGGGATAAGAACAACAAAAAAACGCACACCTTTTTTCACTTTGTCTCCCTCCTACCTTTCAACCTCCATAGCTCTCTCCTCCTTCCCTCTTGATTTTCACCCTTCATATTCCATCTATTTCAGATTTTGATCAAATCCTACAGTAGCTGAGGATCTTAGGATCATTTTAAACCGATCAGAATCTCAAACAGAGTAAGTTCATATTTACTCTAAAGATCTCTTGTTCTCTGATTTTCGTTAAGTTTTTGTCATCAATATTGATGGGAACAGTTGAGAAAACTGTTCCTCTAAACTTGATTAAGGTAATACTAAAAGTTGGTGTTATTTGGAAAACTTGTTCTAGATCCCTAAAGTTGGACCGCGGTTATTGCTTGATCGGAGGAATTGGTAGGGGATCGTTGCCTGAGGTAAGGGGAGCTAGCAACTTATTTTTATACTAATTAGTTACTTTTAAATAAACCTATAGGACTTTTTTTTTGTTTTGTTCTTCTTTTCTTTTCTTCTTATTTCTTCTTTCCTTCTTTTATTTATCTTTCATGTATTAAATATTTTATGATTTGGAATATATATTTTGTTTATTTATAAGAGTTTGATTGCATATGCTATTGAATTTTGGGGGTGTTACATTTATGAAATCAGAGCAGTTCGTCCTTAAGAGGACCTGAGAGTAATGGGTTTGTTAGGCTTCTTTTGTGCATGTTGGTTTGAGATGATTGTTGTGAATGTCTATAAAAGTATTAAGAAAGAAAAAGATCTTGATAGAGTGGTGAGGGTGCACACTCATGACTAAATCAAGATGTATTTCTATCTTAACCCTTAATGTTTGAGTATATGGTAAGAGATAAGTTTTAGATGATAATGTATGTGTTATTTGATTTGTTTTGGATGTTTGGAAAATTTTGTTTGTGATTGTACTAACCGACATGGTTATTAGTTCATGATTGGTTGTAATGTTCTTCTTTATGTGTCCAGAAAATGGCACGTAGACCAATTAACCCTCCTCATTCTGCGGATATGCCCAGTTTAGCTCGGGCAATAGAGATGATGGCAACAGCCTTACAAAAACAAACTGGTACTATGGCACAAGAACATCAGGTTGCCCTTCATCAATTAGAAAATGCTAGATTAGCAGTAGAAGCGACTCTCCTTCATCATCAGCACTATACCTGGAGTTTGAAGGATTTCTTGAAACATAATCCACCAAAGTTCAATGGAGGAGGAAATCCAGATAAAGCAGATCAGTGGATGAGAGACATTGAAAGAATTTTTGAAGCCACCCAATGTCCTGAGGAGAGAAAATTATCTTGTGTTGTGTATATGCTTACTAAAGATGCTGAATTTTGGTGGAAAGGCATGAGGCAAATGATAGAAGGAAGAGGAGAAAATGTTACCTGGGAAAGTTTCAAAGTAAAATTTTTGGAAGAATACTTCCCAGAAAGTGTTAGAAATGCAAAAGAAATTGAGTTCATGCAGATAGAACAAGGAAACCTTTTAGTTATTGATTATGCTACTAGATTCAAACATCTAGCTAGGTTCAATACTCAGATCATGACTGAAGATTGGAGGTGCAAAAAGTTTGAGTTTGGACTAAGACAAGAGCTTAAGAAGGTGGTAGTTCCATTGTCCATTAGAGAATTCCCAGCTCTAGTGGAGAAATCAAAAGTGGTGGAAAATTTGAAGAATAGTAGCAAAGTTGCTAAGCCACAGATGGTAGGAGGACCCTCCAAGAGCAGACCAAGATATGAAGACAAGAAGAAACCTTACTCCAGGCCTCAATCCTTCAGTAGTGGAGGATTCAATCCTCAACTACCACCTAATGTCAAATGTTTTAGGTGTGGTGGCCCGCATATGATCAAATTTTGTCCTTATCCAACTCCGAACGTGACATGTGACAGATGCCACAAATATGGTCATGCAACAAAAGACTATCGTGTTCGATTTGGAGTTCCAAGTTCTGGTGGAGTACCATAGATACAACAAAATGACAACCAAAAACCCAGAGCAGCAGGAAGAGTTTTTGCTGTTAGTGGAGCTGAGGCATCTCAGTTTGATAGCCTAGTCAGAGGTATTTGCTTTATTCTGGGTACACAGTTGTCTGTTTTGTTTGATTTTGGAGCAACTCATTCATTTATCTTTGTTGATTGCGTTAAGAAACTTAACTTGCCTGTTCGTGAGTTAGATGTTGAATTGGTGGTATCCACACCAACAGAAGGTACTATAGTAACTTCATTTGTGTGTGCTGAGTGTCCAGTGATTATAAATGAACGAAAGTATAAGATCAATATGATCTATATACACATGAAGGATTTGGAAGTTATATTAGGAATGGATTGGTTATCTGCTAACCATATCTTGATAGACTACGGTCATAAGCAACTGATTTTCTCTGAATCAGAAAGTATCCAAGTTGTTTCAGCTCAACAAATTGAGAGAGAGGTACATGAGGGTGCAAAGTGTTTCATACTCTTTGCTTGTTCTGTGGATGATTATAAGACTCAAAAAAATATGGCGGTAGTTCAGGAGTTTATGGATGTATCTCCTGATGAGATTCCAGGACTTCCACCTAAAAGAGAAATAGAGTTTGCAATAGACCTCATACCTGGAACATGACCTGTGTCAATTACTCCATACCGAATGGCACCAGCCGAATTAGTTGAATTGAAGAAACAACTGGAAGATTTATCGAAGAAACAATTCATTTGATCTAGTGTTTCTCCATGGGGAGCTCCAGTACTGTTAGTAAAGAAGAAAGATGGTTCATCTCGTCTATGCATAGATTATAGACAATTGAACAAACTTACCATCAAGAATAAGTATCCTCTTCCAAGAATAGATGACCTGTTGGACCAACTACATGGGGCAGTTATCTTTTCAAAGATAGACTTGCGTTCAGGTTATCATCATATCTTAGTTAAAGCTGAAGATGTTCAAAAGACTACTTTTAGATCGAGATATAGTCATTATGAATTTTTGGTTATGCCTTTTGGAGTGCTCAATGCTCCAGCTATCTTCATGGATTATATGAATTGAATCTTTAGGCCGTTTCTTGATAATTTTGTGGTGGTATTCATATATGATATCATGATATATTCTCATTCAATAGAAGAACATGTAGAGCATCTCAGAACTGTTCTGAACATTCTGAGAGAAAAGCAATTGTATGCTAAATTTTCAAAATGTGAGTTCTGGATGTCTGAAATATAGTTTTTAGGACATGTCATCTCTGTCCAAGGAATCTCAGTAGATCCTTATAAAGTAGAGGTTGTACTTCAATGGGAACGTCCTAAAACTGTTACAGAAATTAGAAGCTTTGTGGGACTAGCAGGATATTACAGGAGGTTTATAGAAGACTTTTCCAAGATAGTTGCTCCTTTGACTCAACTGACCAGAAAGGATCACCCTTTTACATGGACAGAGCAATGTGAGAAGAGTTTTGAAGAGTTAAAGAGAAGATTAACTAATGCCCCTGTTTTGACAATCCCTGATATAAATCAGCCTTTCGATGTTTTTTGTGATGCTTCCTATCAGGGATTGGGTTGTGTGTTAATGCAAAATAAGAAGGTTGTTGCTTATGCTTCACGATAGTTGAAGGTGCATGAAAGGAATTACCCAACTCACGACTTGGAATTGGTAGCAGTTGTTTTTGTCTTAAAAATCTGGAGGCATTATCTTTATGGAGCTAGTTTTAAAGTATTCAGTGATCATAAAAGCTTGAAGTATTTATTTGATCCAAAAGAGCTTAATATGTGGTAGAGGAGATGGATTGAGTTCTTAAAAGACTACGATTTCCAACTTATTTATCATCCTGGAAAAGCAAATGTTATTGTTGATGCTTTGAGTTGTAAGAGAATACAAATGTCATCACTCACGATGAAAGAGCAGGAATTAATTGAAGATTTCAGGAATTTGAATTTGGAGGTTTCTATATCTTCAAACTTCATAGTTGTAATGCGCTTGCTATAACTAATGAGTTTTTGAAGATGGTGAAGGAGAAGCAATTGGAGGATTTGAAATTGAAGAACATCTTGAGTCTTTTGGACACAGATAAAGCTAAAAATTTCTCTTTGGGAGTAGATGATATTGTGAGGTTTCAAAAGAGAATATGTATACCGAAAGACCATGAGTTAAAACAAATAATTTTATCTGAAGGTCATAAAAGCAAGCTCAGTTTACTAGGTATGACCAAAATGTATTAAGATCTTAAGAAGTCTTATTGGTGTCCTGGTATGAAAAGTGATGTAGCCAAGTTTGTTGCTGCTTGTCTTACTTGTCAAAAATCCAAGGCTGAACATCAGCGACCTAGAGGCATGCTAACTCAATTGGACATCCCAGTGTGGAAGTGGGATAGTATCTTCATGGATTTTGTGACCCACTTATCCCATACTTTGAGGAAACATGATTCTATATGGGACATTGTAGACAGGTTGACAAAGACTGCACACTTTTTACCAATCAATTTGAGAATATCTATGCAGAAGTTGGTGCAGATTTATATAAGTGAGATAGTTAGATTGCATGGTGTCCCTTCAAGTATAGTATCAGACAGAGATCCCAGATTCACCTCTAGATTCTGGCAAACATTTCAAGAAGATTTAGGAACCAAACTTAGGCTCAATTCAACATACATCCTCAAACTGATGGACAATCAGAGAGAACTATCCAGTCCTTAGAGGATTTGCTGAAGACTTGTGTGTTAGATCATTTGGGCAGTTGGGATGAGATTCTGCCTCTAGTGGAGTTCACCTACAATAACAGCTACCAGGCAAGCATTGGAACGACTCCTTTTGAAGCATTGTATGGTAGAAAGTGTAGAACACCTCTATGTTGGTTTCAAGATGGTGAGAGTATGTTGATAGGACCAGAGTTGATACAACAAACCAATGAGAAGGTTAAGAAGATTCAAGAAAGATTTAAAACCTCTCTAAGCAAGTAGAAGTCCTATGCAGATCAAAGGAGAAGACCTCTAGAATTTTCTGCAGGTGATCAAGTCTTTCTTAGAGTTACACCATTCACTGGTGTAGGAAGAGCGACCAGATCAAAGAAATTGACTCTGAAGTTTATAGGACCTTACCAGATCCTAAGAAGGATAGGTCCTGTTGCGTATGAACTTGCTTTGCCATCTCCGTTAGCCAATATTCACAACATTTTCCATGTGTCTCAGCTAAGGAAATATGTACCCGATCCAAGTCACATTCTAGAATCAGATTTAGTTCGAGTGAAGGAGAATCTTTCCTTTGATGTGAGGCCAATCAAGATCATAGATTCTACGAAGAAACAACTACGTGAAAAAGATATACTTATGGTCAAAGTCTTGTGGGATCTCACTTCTGGTGATTCTACTTGGGAAATAGAAGAAGATATTCGAACAACGTATCCTAATCTTTTCCCCGGTAAGCTAAATTTTCGAGGATGAAAATTTTTGTAGTTGGGGATAATGTAACCCCACTCCCGTAGGGATAAGAACAACAAAAAAGGCACCCCTTTTTTCACTTTTTTTTTCTCTCTCTCTCTCTCTCTATATCCTACCTTTCAACCTTCATAGTTGTCTCCTCCTTCTCTCTTGATTTTCAGCATTCCATCTATTTCAGATTCTGATCAAGTCCTATAGTAGCTGAGGATCTTAGGATCATTTTAAACCGATCAGAATCTCAAACAGAGTAAGTTCATATTTGCTCTAAAGATCTCTTGTTCTCTATTTTTTGTTAAGTTTTTGTCATCAATATTGATAGGAAACAGTTGAGAAAAGTGTTCCTCTCAACTTGATTAAGGTAATACTAAAAGTTGGTGTTATTTGAAAAACTTGTTCTAGATCCCTAAAGTTGGACCGGGGTTATTGCTTGATCGGAGGAATTGGTAGGGGATCGTTGCTTGAGGTAAGGGGAGCTAGCAACTTATTTTTATACTAATTAGTTACTTTTAGATAAACCTATAGGACAAGAGATTTGAATATGTGATTATCAGTGCTTAAGTCTTTCTTGTAGGTCTGACTGTTTCTTGAGCACTGAATGAATTTGATTGTTTATTTTGACTCAGTGTGATTAACTTAACTGTGTTTTGAGTAATTAAGTATTTTTTGATGATGGAAAGATACTTGCATAATATGATTTGTGGATTGAATGAGTATTGATGTGAATGATGCAATGATGAAATTAATACCATACATTTGGGATAATGTATGAGATGTGCTTGTTTGTGTACATTAAGTATAACACGCCTATGTTTAACAGAGATCCTCAAGCTTCACTGATGATCTAAGTCACATAGACTAAGATATCAGGTGGTGAGAAGTTGTGAGGGAGTTCATACACCCCGAGACCGCTGGTGAGACTCGGTATTGGATGTTTGATCTTACTTTGATCCTTTCTCTTATATTCGAATAACAGTCTAAGTCTTGGGTATTGGATTAGTCCTTTCTCTTAGATTCGCTGGTAATCTAAGTCTTGGGTATTGGATAAATCCTTTCTCTTAGATTTGCTGAATCTAAGTCTGGGGTATTGAATTAGATGTTAGTCTGGGTAGGGGCATACTTAATGGGTCTTTCGGAAGACAATAGGTCTATGTGTGACCTATATGTATTGATGTGGTCCATGTGAGACCTTTATGAATGGTGTTTGACATGAGTACTTGAAATGAAAAATGAAAACTTGTAGTGAAACTTGATATGCTAGACTTTAAAGAAATTCTAATGACTGAGATACTCTGTTCTATTTACATGTATTTGGTATGTTATAAACTTTCAAGCTTACTAGCTTACCTTGCTTTTCATGTTATTGTATGAACTGCGATAACTGTACTATGTACACGAGCAGGTGCAGATGCTGGTCTTGGAGCACCTTAAAGATGATATGCCCTTAAATTAATGTTCTTTTTGTCTTGTATATACTTGTATATATGTTTTATGTAGTACTTTGAACCTTAAATGGATGGTAATACGTAGCAGACAAAAGTTAGTTTAATTGAGAATATTTTTAGATAGTCTCGCTTAAGCAGAAGAATCTCGCTCAAGCGAGTTTTGCAGAAAAGTTCACTTTGCAAGTCTCGCCTGAGCAAGATGAAGCTCGCCTGAGCGATACCTTCGTAAACAAAATAAGATGCTCTCTGGATTGTTTTCGCCCAGGCGAGAGTATTTTCGTTCAGGCGAAAATTAGGAGTACTCTCTGGACTATTTTCGCTCAAGCGACTTCTTTCTAGCTCGGGCGAGGTGGATTTTCGCTCGGGCGAAATTATTTTCGCCCCAGCTAAAAAAAAATTGTTTTTTTTTTTGTTTTGTTCTTCTTTTCTTTTCTTCTTTCCTTCTTTTATTTATCTTTCATGTATTAAATATTTTATGATTTGGAATATATATTTTGTTTATTTATAAGAGTTTGATTGCATATGCTATAGAATTTTTGGGTTGTTATAGTATGTTTTCATAATGAATTTTAAAATTCATGGCGTTTGATGGAGCATAATAAACACAACTTTGATGCTTAATGTCTTAGCTGGTTAAAAACCTTTTTAGACTTATTTTCTCTCCTTCTTAAGTTAGTATAAACAATAATACATTGTAATATGTAACTTAGATGAAGTAGAAGAGAAAACACAAGATATTTTATACTTGTTCATCTATTGCAACAAAATACGTCAATTTCTCAATAAACAGATTGAGTTCCACTAAGTAGATTAATGTTGCGAAGTACATTTCAAGTATTCTTGCGGTTCGTAGTCACTTTGCGGCTAATCCTTTGAGTATTCTTAACACAAGCCACTCTTGACTTAATTGATAATTCTTTCGACTCGTAACCACTTATGGCAAACCTTGTCGAGTACTCTTTCCCAAGCCACTCTTGGCTTAATGGGTATTCTTTCATATCACAACCACTCTTAGCTAACTCCAACAACGAGTATTCTTTACCAAGTCATTCCTGATTCAACCAACTATTCTTTACTTAGTCACTCTTAGCTTAACAAAGTATTCTTTGTTACCAAGCGACTCCTGGTTTAACGAGTACCGTTTGCTAAATAACCATTCTTGGCTAAGTTAGAAAGGTTGAGGCTTTTAATTAGCAACTTATCATTGGGTCTGACTACTAGGAAGGATTGTGTCTTTCGACGAGTATAAGGTTTAAATTTTCTCTCATAGTTTAGATAATTTTCTTTGCTCTCTAAGAAGGGGGTTGTGTCTTTTGAAGTATACAATGGACAATCTCTCTCCTAGATACTTGGATGAACAATTTCTATGTTCTTTTTAAGATTTCTTCACATCCAAGGATATGATAGATTCTCTACTCTCAGCACATAGATCTCTCTTTGAAGCTTTATAGAGACATATGAAATTTGAACAACATTTTGGCATAAAGCAACCTCTACTCTAAATGTTGGGATCTCTCTCTTCTGCTTCGTGGTAACTCTGAGGGGTGCTCTTCATCTGAATTTGGAATAGTGCAACCTCAATTCTCTATTTTCGTTGTCTTAATAAAGAGCTTTATATAGACATTGGAAGAAGATAGTCGTTGAGAGATAATTTTTAGCTGTTGATTATCTTTAGCTTCTAAGCATGTCCTTTCTGCGTTTGAGCTTGGTTACATTCCATGAAGCTTTAAATGTATTCCTTCTTTACACACGTCCTTGTTCATTGACAATGCTTACATCCCTAGGTAGCATAGCCTTTTGCACTAGTTCATTGTAAAAGTGTGTATAATACAAGATAAATAGCTAAGCAAAAATTGAAATGTTCTTTGTGTCAGAAGGTTAGTGCAGAAAAGTAATTTTATCTCTTCTTCCAAATGATCATTTGTTGTTGACTTTAGCTTCCACCTTTAACAAAATCTTTGGCAAATGAAGGCAATGGACGTTCCTGCAATCATAGAATAAGCACACACACACACACAAACATATTCGAGTGATACGATATTAGCTTAGTCTATGTTCGCATCGTCTAATTTTATAAGCATATCAATTTATCATATAAGCGCTTTATCAAACATAAGAAAAGATTTGATGTGAACCCGGTTAGGAATAAACCCCAGAACTCACAACAAAGAGTAGTTGAATGCCCCAAGATCCCTAAGTATTCAGATTTAGGATGATCTACTCAGAACCCTTGTCTTGCGGAAAAGAAAACGCAGCAAAGACCCTAAAGTACGCCACAAGGATGATCAGCCCTTGATAAGTTGCAAGTCCAAATGAAGAACTCAGGAGAGAAACTCTCACTTCTGAAATTTTCAGATTCAAATTCGTATTTCCCATTCAAAGTTGTTGTTTACATTTGTTTTTTTACTTAAGTAGACCTTTGAGCTTCTAAAAAGTTAACCTAACTCTTCAACAGCCTAGAAGCCTCCAAATTTAATGCTGCAGCAGCTTTTTGGCACACTTTTAGATAACTAATTATTACATCAAATTGGAAAACGAAAAACACAATTTACTAAGCATATGACTACTCTAAGCCCTATGGAAAATTAATCAAAATACATCAAAATAAAAAATTTAAAATTCGTCCACAAAATAATGGGTGACTCTTCATATTTTAACCTAAGCCCAAAATAGCCCATTTACAATTAAATCTGGTGATGCATTTTCTATGGGCCCTTCTCTTCAAATGATTTGCTTTTAGCCCAAATCTCCTTCATTTAATTCCTTCATCAGCCCATATCAAATTAAGAATGTGATTAGACTTCAATTCAATCTTAGACTTTGTTTACGCAGTCCAAATGTCTTGAATCAGCCCAATCAATGCCTCTTTCAGTTTTTGGGCCCTTGACCTGGTGATTGGTCCACTTGGAATTTGCAAAACATCCTTTGAATTATTTATTTGTGCAGGTGCTTGAGGTTGGTTAAACTTCAGCTCTTGGTTCTCATCAAGATTGCACAATGTTTGTTTTATCATTTGATAAACAAAAACACTTGCATCTTGCATGATCTGTTATTGAAACCATTCACCTTACAAATGATGCATGATTCGAGTTTTATGCTTTTTGGTTTTGAACACTTAATCAAAATTATAGGATGTTGGATTTTCTTTAACAAATTAGGAATGAGCAAGATTAGCAATATATATGAAAGAAAACCCGTAAATCTAGTTTTGGGTTGAATGTGACATCTTTTTCTCTTATACGGTTTACTTATGGCTCATTCATGCCAAATCTTTCTCTTGTTTTTCCTCACAAAACCAAACAAATTGGTGCAATGAACATGGATGAACATGTGAGTGGGTAAAAAATCTTAGATTTTGACGATTATTTGTATCAAAAGTCTCATAATATGGGTTTAAAGTAAACATGTACGCATAAGAATCCAACACCTTGGCTCAAAAGTCTCACTAACAAGGATTTCATGAAAGTGTATCCACCCAAGAACCCAACAATACACTATTGTGTAAACGCTTAAACTAAATGTGTGGAAAACAAGGAAATCACAATTTTTAAAGTTTTTTTGAAAATATCATTTGATTAATGATTCTAAACACATGATTTTGTTTGAGGCACAATCAGATAAAAGATCTTTTCATCGGATGTGTTATATATATTAGGCACTCTTGACTAACTTCAAGTGAATCATTTGCCTATGTTTATTATTTATCCAGTCTAAAAATCAAACTATAAATCTCTAGTCTGACAAACAACATTTGGTGCATACATGACCTATGCAAATATGTTATGAAAGCAAAACTTAAAGTGAAAGACATTTCAATAGGTTGCATGTAATCAAGATTAAAACATTTCTCTTGAGGAAGAGTTCATATCAAATATAATGAGACGAACATAGTTAAAAACCCATTTTATGCTTAGCTCATCTAGCTTAGTAGGGACAAGTTAGACGTAGATTTTACAACTTAGAAAAATCGCTTAACTAACAAATATTCATGGTTACTTAACAAGTGATAAATCATAGTTTATTGTTTGCTTAGTCAAAATGAATATATACATCAAGTGCTTAACAAAAGGAAAGATCAATAAAACATTTTAATAGATTCTCATAATATGAACAACATTTTTTCATAATGTAGCCTCTGATATAAAACATTTAGATCTCTCTCTTGTGCTTCTTAATAACTTTGATGGGTGCCCTATATTCGAGCAACAATTTGGCACAATGCTACTTTGACTCTCTTTTTCTTTTTCTTGATGAAGTGATTTATATAGGCATTGGAAGAAGATAGTCGTTGAGAGACAATTTTTAGTCGTTGAGTTGCTTCAGCTTCTATGCATGTCCTTTTTGTGTCTGAGCTTGATTGCATCCATGTAGCATTTACATTCCTTCTTTACACAATATCCTTATTCACTGACAATGTTCATCTTCCTAGGTAGCATAGCCTTTTGTACCAATTTATTGTAAAAGTGCACACCATGCAACAAAGATAGTTGGGTTAGATTTGAAATGCTCTTTGTGTTAGGAAGGGGTTGGTGAAGAAAGAAACTTTACCTCTTTTCTCAAGAGATCATATGTTGTTGACTTTAACTTGCACCTTTAATGAATCTCTTTGCTAGGTGAAAGCAGTGGACATTGCTGCAATCATAAAATAAGCATACACACACACACACACACTACAACACCTTTAGCTTAAAGGGAACAAGATAAAATCTCATGGAGGAAAACTCTACACTTGAAGAGTGGAATACTAGAATTTTCTTCCTTCTTCTTAGTCTTGTAGATATTGTATGGGTGTAGAGGCATGTGTGAACTTTATTTATGCATTAATTGGGTCTCATTTAGAGCCTCACTTGGACAACCAAACCTAGAAGAATAACCCATTTTCTTGGCCAAATACTAGAGTAAAGGATAGTGTAGAGTTCAAGTTCCATATCCCTTGTAGGAAGGTGGACAAGAAGGCCAAAACAACTATAAATAGATATCATTGTCTCTTACAAAACTCACTTTGAATTGAATAAGAATTGAGTTGCAAAATGAATGCATTCTTCTTGTTGTTTGAGATCTCTAAATGGGACTAATCTTCTTCTTTTCTTTTTCAAGGATCCTTCCTTGAAGAGGAGAACTCGAGTTTGTTTTAAAAACTTGAAAGTTTAATAATTTTCGAAGCCTTCCACTGGGCGCTTGGAGATGCTTCCATCATTTTGGCATCAAGAGTCGAGCTTGGAGGTCTTCAAGAGCCAAGTCTCTTTTCTTTCTTTGTGTGCTTGCTTTTTTTTTGTTCTTAACTTCTTTTGTGTTTAGGATAACTTAAATTCCTTTTAATACATGTCAATTTCGTTATTTAATTGAATGATTCTTAGTTTAATTTTTCTTAAAGCAATGCTATGTTTAGGTTCCTATTGAATGATTTTTTAATCTAGTTTGAATTCAGTTCTTTTGCACATTACATAGATTCAAATTTTAGAATCCTTGATCCATGAATTCTGCCCCCTTTGGTTGATCATGTGACAAGTGTCACTGACTCATTGGATGCTCTAGATCTTGGCTCTATTTTGAATTTGAATTTTCATAAGAATTGGCTCTAAGTTGACTGCCTTGGAGTTCTATAAATACATGTATTCAACCCTTCATTTTTAGTTTGGAATTAGATATTGAATTATTGCCTAAATTTTAGCACAACTTCTTATAGGCTCCCTTTAGGTTAGCTAGTCTTTAGCTTAGCCTAGACCTCAAGGAGAATTGGCCTAACCTCTCTCCCTCTCCCTTCACTTTCGTTGTTACTTTCATCACTTGAGAGCACCTTTCTTCTTTCATTCAACTTCTATTCCGTTGCCTCATCTTCCATTCCATCTGTCCACACTTCAAGCAAGGCAAATCGTGACAATGGATGCTATCCAGTATTCTCTTCTCTCCAAGAAACACGAGTATTCTCTCATCTCCAAGAAATACAAGTATTCTATCCTCTCCATGAAATAAGAGTATTCTCTCTTCTCTAGGTTATCCAAGTAAACAAATCTCTCCAGGTTATACCAGTCTCAATCTCCCCATGATATCAATACCACTCAAGATTGAAAGAAACACTCTAAAAATAGATAACAATGAAAACTCACAAGGAATAACTTCACAAGGTGAAGAATTACATAATTTCTCACAGTCCAAAAATCTAGATTCTCTCAATAGCATATTTACAATAGACACTCAAATATTTAGTAAATTCTTCAATGTATTGCACAATGTATTTCTCTTTTTGCTTCTTGTTTTCTTCAACTTGAAATTGTTTCTCTATGTGTAGCTTTATAGAAACTAGCCGTTGGATGCTTGAAAGGACAATCTTGACCATTTGATGCTGAAACAGGAAAGAATATTTTTTATTCTTGATTTTGTATTAAAATTGACTTTATCTACATATAGAAACAATTTAAACCGCACAAGATATCTTTGATTTGAAACAATTAATCACATTTAAACATTCCATAATAATTTGAATAATTTCCATTATGAACAAATTTGAATGTTGAAGCACAACATGCTACAAAATCTGATTTCGATATTTTTGTGAAAGACGCGTTAATTTGTTTTTAGATTTAGAAACAAATCAAATCAAAACTATGTGCAACAAAATCATTTTGAATTATTTTTGTATTTAACTATATCAACATAAAAGTCCAATCTTATTTAAAAAACAAATCTATAAATACATATATGTAAATAAAATACGTTGAATCAAATCAGTGACGTGAAACTATTCCAGAAATTTGCAATTAATTTTGTTGAAAACAAGGCTTGATAAAACCATGGACCAAGGTGTAGAGAATGATTTGATCTCAAATTAATTTTAAAGATCATCAATTGATAAAAATTTTTGAATAGAGATGTGACCCAATTATTTCGAGAATTCATGTAATCAAATAATTGCTTTAATGTCAGATTTTGACACCATGAATTTTTTCAATGGGTGTAGTAAATATTGAGTCTTATCACAATTAAAAATTATTTAAAAAAGACAAGTATTGACAAAAATATTTCCGCATATGTATTAAATTACCCAACACAAATCAATTACCAAAACAACTACAGGTTAAAATAACTTTCATAAAGATTTCAAAACCAATAACAAATTTTAATAGGATCTTAACTTGAACAGATTTTAATTTTTTTCAATCTGATATATCTGAAAATAAATCAATTGTAAATGATTTAATTCAAAATTAACTGAAAGGAAATTTCAAAACAAATATTTATTATTTTTATATTTATTTATTCTTAATCGTCATCTTCTTTTAATTTTCAACAAAATTAATTTAATAAAATAATACTAAATAAAATTTTATCTAGGTGTGTATAAGATCATTAAATACAAACATATAATTGGAGTTATTGTTATCATCAAAACTTTATTCAATAATTAAATCATCTAAAAAGATTTTGGATTCTCTAATAATTCAATAGAATCTAAGGCCTCTAATGAAGTACTTTGAAGATCAAAATGTGATTTTAGGATGTGTTATGTTAATTAGGTTCTCTTGTAAGTAATGTCCATTATTTTATTTACATTTGTATTATTATATTTATTTATTTTGAATATTAAAATATTAACAAAGTTTAGATGAAATATTATAAAATACAAAAACACAATCTAACATATTTTATTTAAAATTCAAACATATCTAAAATAAATTTCCTATCAACTTATTCGAACTACAAAATTTAACACAACTAATTCATAACATATAATTGTATACTCATAGAAAAGAAATATTATCTCCTAACTATAAACTTTAGTCTTTTCCATATACAATGTCATATACTCTCCATTTAATTTATTTAATTTATTGAGGAGATTATTAAAGTTATCATCAACAAAGAAAATAAGGATGAGTCCCAAATCTTTCTAAATCTATTCTTCTAATATTTCAAATCATATTTTTCTTAAAATTCTACAACAACTTAATCCAAAATTTAAAAATAATATTGTCACAAAAATTGCTCCTTCATTATCCAAACATTTTCATCAAATTTTACATCAATCCTGAAACATTCAACATTACATACTCTGAAAATACTTTTTCTTCTTCAAAAGTTCATAATTAGTTTTACTCTAATTCTAACAATAATATAAAACAATTATAATCAACATAATAAATTATATAAAACACTTTTCTTACCTTTAATTCAAATTTACTATAACTTCCTTGGATAAAAAACACCTACTTTTTCCTGAATTCTTTCCCCTTAGTTTTTTTTTTCTTTTTTCTCAATTTGGATTTGTTTATCTCTCACATAGGTACAATAATGCAGGTATTATGTTCAATCCATCCTTTAATAAAAAAACTATATTTTTATTAACATTATCTCTTTTAATTGTCATTAATTCTCTTAATTATCAGTAATAAGTATTTATATTATTTTAATTTTTTAATTAACATTAACATAACACAACTCATTCATTTGTCAACTTTACTTCTTATGTGAAAATATGTACATTTTTTTAATTAAATAACTAATTTTTAAATATATGTATATATTTACTTTAACTTTTTTTTACACATATATCACACATAATATATATATATTTATATATGTACATATATATATATGTATATATGTACATATACATATATATGTATATATGTACATATACATATATATGTATATATATATATATACGTGTATATATATATATATATATATATATATATATATATATATATATATATATATATATATATATATATATATATACGTATATATATATACATACATTTAGTATTCCAGAATTAATGGTCCTTATACAACGAGGTAATAAAAAATTATGTTCGCATAAGAGATCATGATTTTTACTTATAAAGAAAAAAATAAAAAGAAAAAGAAATTGGCTTTTCAATAAACTAAAATTACCTTATTTACAATTTTAAAATTATAAAAATTTAAATAAACTATATGAAAAATTTCTACGAATAAATTAATTTCAGTTCGCTAAAAAAATGATTTTTTATTTAGTTATTGTTATTTTTTTCTTCAAACTTACGGAAAAACTCGTCTAACCGTAATTAATTTGATAAGCTAAAACATAATTTTTTGGACGACTAATTTCTACTAATTTTTTTATAAGATTAAAAAATTAATTATCTCAAGTGATTAAGGATTTGACTTTTGTTAATAAAAGAATACAAAACTTCATAAAATTTTGAGAAACAAAAACATAATTAAACCATAAATGTAAAAGTCTATAAACGAAGGTGTTATCTGAGATGAAAGGTGAATGAATGTGATGTTTTGATTAAAGTGATGAGAATAGAAACGGTTGCAGGGAAGCAATGGTCGTGGACGGGTAGCGTTACTGTCAGAGTTACCAACTGCTCTGCTCCTTACGTTATCCAATGACGGCTGTCTTTTTCCTTCCCACCCACGAGGTGAGATTTTCAAAACACTCATTCCAATTCATCAATACAACATTGTTTTTCTTTATTAATTTCCTCATAAATAAATTCAGTAATTCATTCTATTGGATCACAGAATCTACAAGTAGAAATGTGTCTTCACATCCACAAAATATGTTACTTTAATTTAACCATAGCCGCCCATTGTTTTTTGTTTTTTTTAGCATAAATAAATCATTCTCTTATCCATTTTTTACCTGTAAACTGTTTGCTAAATTGCCCCATAGAGAAAGCAGTACGAGGCTGGGATCCCTTGAATACAGAGCATAATTGGTATGTGGTGAGGTGAGGTGAGGAAGAATTTGTTGGGGCAAGGAGGTGGAGGAGAGGACCTACCCACCTACCCACCGCACAACGCCACCCTTCCCTTCTTCAATATTCATCTCCACCATCAATACCTTTTAATCAATCCTCTTCTGTTCATGTGCACACCACCCCGAGAATTGTTGTCCTTTGGCCTTGTTTTGTTTCCATTTTCTTGGGGTGTGTGTGGACCAATTACTGCGTCAATTGCAACTGCCACGGATCTGTTCTAGGAACTAAATATTCCCATAACAGGATTAATTATTCAATTGCCCTAGAGATTCTTTAGATATGGGTCTTTGCATCTAGACTTATCTTCATCTTTGTTCCTTTTTTTTTTTTTTTCTCTTTCTTTTTTTTTTCTTTTTTTTTTTTTTTCACTTTCATTCTTGTCTTGCCAATCCCATTTTCCAGGTGTCAAAAGCCCTGATACAGATCTTGGTGCCCCACCTTATTTAGCTTCCTGGCTTCAACTCCTTCATAGGACCCATTGCTATAGATTCAATCTTTCATTGAATGACAACTGTTAACTTTGTATGTACGCTTGTGCTCCTTTTTGCCGTTGGAAGCCAATAAGACGGAGAAAACTGTTTCATAGGCTTGTTTAATTTTTTTTTTCTTTCTTTGCTACTATACATAGTAGCATAACAGTGGTTCAAGCTTTCAAGTCAAGGCAATTTCCACCAAAGTTCGTCGGCGTGCGTGGTTGTGAATCTTGTTCAAACTTTGGGTTAGAAGGCCCACCATTGGGGTTTTGGTGGGGTTTCTTTGAACCAAAATAAAACCCATCTTTAAAAGGTGTTTGAAGATACCAACTTCGCTTCCGTTTTGGTTAAATAGTGAGGTTTCTTCTTACAAGCCATTGCCTTTCCGCAATTGGCTTCTCCACTGACTCTATCTACAGCCTAGCCTCTCTCTCTCTCTCTCTCTCTCTCTCTCTCTCTCTCTCTCTCTCTCTCTCTCTCTCTCTCTCTTATCACATATGCCAAATCCAATTTTGACCCGTAAAAGACTTTCGATATTCTAATGCTACTTTACTTCATCACTTGCATCTCTTTCTTCTTGTTTTTAAAGTCCCTCCTACTCAAACCTCTCCCATCATGGGCAACTGAGATGAGGTTGCTTCCCCTTGCGTTTTCTCAAGAGTTGTCTGTGAGAACAATCTCCAAGCTGTTCAGAAACCGCTTTTGGCTTGGATTGGTTTGTCAAATACCAGCAGGAATGTCTCTGGTGAGGAAGAGCCTGACTTCAAGAGTAGAGAATGTTGAGGAAAGTCATGACAGGTCTGTGTTGGACTTGCCTGAGTTGGCCTTGGATTGCATTCTTGAAAGACTACCTCCCTCTGCACTGTGCCAAATGGCTGCCGTTTGCCGCTCCTTGAGGGAGAGGTGTGTGAGTGATCACCTTTGGGAGAGACACATGAAGCAAAAGTGGGGTAGTGTTATTGGTCCTGCTGCTTACAGGGAGTGGAAGTGGCATGTTGCTTCCAAAAGAAATGTTGGGGGTCTTAAACATGGCAGGCAAAGGGGCTTGATGAGATTTTTGTCTCTTCGTTGGCCTTTGCAATGGATGAAACCGAAGGTTGATGCAAATAATAGCCCCAAGCAGCGGAGCTCTTTGCCTGTTGACTCAATTATGAACTGGTATCTTGCTATTGAGTCTGGCAACTTTTGTTTCCCTGCTCAGGTCTATAACCGTGAGGTATGTAATATGCGCAAACCCTTTTGTTGTACTTTTCTATTGAAAACTTATACCTACCTTGCTAGCACCAAATGAAACCAGTTGCTTCAATTTCAATTATACATAGTTGGTGTGTGTTCTCATAAGTTACATTTTTGCTGTTGGTGGTGTAGAATGGTCATGTTGGATTCATGTTATCTTGCTATGACGCTGAAATTAGTTATGATCCACGAACTGATACCTTCCAAGCCAGGTAAATTGGCTTCATTATAGGCGCTCATTTAGCTCCATAATCTTAGAGATTTGATTAGCAAGTTTGAAGATATTTTTAACAAAGCATAAGAGTAAAATAAAATGGAATTTAGATCTGCTAACGTAATTATTGATTTGTTGCTTACTACAGGTATCCTCCACATGGAAGAAGAGCAGATGCTAGAGAGTGTGGCATCCCATGGGAAAGGCTAAGAGCCCCTCCTATTGATGCTTCTCCACATGATCTTCATGTCTCGGAATGTTTAAATGATTTATATCCGGGTGATCATATAGAGATTCAGTGGAGGAGAAACAAAGAATTTCCTTATGGTTTGTTCATTTCTTCAATATCTTGTGTTATTTATTTTTCCATTAATCCTAGTAATTATTTCTTTGGCTGGTAAAAGGTCTACCCTAAGAACCATTTAAGTTTTACTAAAGATTGTAGAGAATAACTACATAGTGCAGGACCATGTCTATATTAACAGAGTCAACAAAAGGGGCAGTTGTGTCTACTTTGAGTCTTTGATATATAAAAATGATCTCCATTTTTCTTAATTATTCATTTCCTTTATACCCTTTTGTTGGGATGTTGATAATTAAGAACTATTTTTCGTGTAATATTGACAAATTCTAAGCTGTACCCTTAATCTTGTATACCTTGATTGACATAAGAGCCTTTGTATACTTCATTAGAAGTATATACTGGACTTATAATAAGCTAAAATGAATTGCCGCATGACGAATCCACCTTCATGGCAGGTTGGTGGTACGGTGTTGTAGGCCACTTGGAGTCATGCATCGGGAGTGAGAATTATTGCCGATGTCACAATAGTGGTGAGTTAATTTAAACTTCCTCTTGGATGATTGCTATTATCAATCACTGCTTTTGCTTGGTTATAATTCGTATCATCAATTCAGTCCATCATCTTTTCTTCCCTTCTCGCAAAATAGGATAATATTCTGGCTCCGAGTATGATTCATAATTTTGTCGATCAGTTGGGGAGAAAATGGTTGTAGGATATAGAAGGATGATGCTTAGGAATTTTGAAGACAGAAATTAAGTAATACAAAAAATTGGCTGGTTTATTGATTTTTAATATGTTAAGATTTTTAAAATCTACAATTATTATTATTATTATTATTATTATTATTATTATTGTGGATATACACTGAAAAAAATTGACATGCATTTTTAGTTAGTTTAATTTGGCAGCCAGACCAGAGGTTTTGGCTAGGTCTTTCTGGATTCTAATATATCTAAATATGGACCACCTGCTATGCTATTTGGTTGGTCCCCAAGACATTCATGGTCAGTATGTCATCATTTCCAGCAACACATTGATAATTTGTGTCTCAGTGGGTACTTTTATGGCTAACTATGCTAAAGAACTAGATTCCTTTTGTAGGCTGTGTTTCATCTCTGCTAGGAATCTTTTTGCTCTGTAGGACTAACATGATTACTATAAACCAAACACTACTCCCTCTATCCTTATTTATAAGACCCCTTTTAGAAAAAAAATTGTCACATTTAATGAGACCCATTTGTAATTGAATGATGCATTGATTATCTATTTCCTAAAATGCCTTTAATTAAATATTTGATATAAATCACAAAAAGTTTCTCCCTCTTAATCTGATTTGAGAATATAAGTCCTCACCGATACCGAAGTCTCTCTCGACTACTTTAACTTTATATATGTGAGGATAATTTTGAAACAAAAATACATGAGTGACAAATTTATTGTTTTTAACAAATTTTCTTAAAGAGTGTGAATTAGTTAAAAGGGTCTTATTGGGACGGAGACAGTATTTTTTTCCTGATCTTGTTAAATATATAGATAGATGACATCCTTATAAGGTATGGTCTGCAACATTTTATTTCACATTCCCTTCATAAACGATAGCACTCATTTTATCTTTATGCTCATGTAAGAAAATCAAGTAATACGGGGTTAGTTGCTTTGTGTTGATAAGGCCTATTTTGCTTGCCTTGAAATCTGAAGAATGAAATTCAACAAATTTGTCTTTCACCTTTTGCTAATCAATCATAATTGGATTAAAATTTTAAATTTGTAAAGGTGGCAAACATTGAAACTGCTAAAATGATGTTGAAGGGGTGGTCAATTTCCACTACTACAAGAGTCTAGGAATTGACATTTTTATATCATATTCTATCCCTGAGGGGTTTCTTGAGATTCAAACATAGCTTACTCAATGCTAAATGTGTTGGTTGCAGACACTGTGGTGCTAGAGTTCAATCATTACACTCCTGGCTCGCGATGGAGGCAGACCACTGTCAGTAGGAAAGACCATAGGGAGGAGGGAAATGAGGCTGATGGATTTTATGGTGGAATAAGAAAGATTAAGAGTGAGGCTGAGATTGCCATTTGGAAACGCCTTTGGCCATCTGAAGTCTTGGATTAGTAGGCACTGGATCTGATCAAATTCTCTTCAACTTAGCATGATTTTATAGAAGCTCTGTCTCAGCAACTGAAGCATTGACTGGTTCTACTTTATACATGGCAATATACAACATGAAGTGGACTGTCAGATATTTAGGCCAACCCGATTTCTTCTTCTGTCCTTTATCACATTTTTTCATGAGAAAATTTATGCATATTGATGTGGTTTTCCTCATTGTAAATTACTCATTTACGCACAAATGTAGAATATTCATTCCACTATATATAGAATCGAGCTGATAATCTCAAATTAGTACCTTTTAACTGATACTAATACAGCTTCCATCCCAATGAATGAAGTTAAGGCATTATTTATATGCAAACAGTTCATTTACAATGTGCATAAACAATGCTTGCTCCCTTTTGTTACTTAATTTTCTTATTTTTTTTTATCCAGGTATACTTACTTCCTCAGTGCCATTTTATATTAGCCATTTTCTGTCTAATGTTAGCCATATTGCCTATATGTGGGCAATTATTTGTTGTCCTCAAACTATCTTGAGAAACAATAATGGCATATAAAGTTGATGTGGCTAGCATGAAATGGAAGCTATGTTTTAGAAAATTGACGCGGCTAGACACATGAGAGCTGTATGTTACTGTGAGTCTGAGAGTACCTAATTCTCTAATCTGAGCACAGCCATATACATCCAAGAAATCTACTTTGGCTCAACTGAAAAGAGATTCGTTTTGCTAAGCACATTTCAGAAGGTTCATACAGGAGAAAATCAATTTCTGAATTCATTGGTATGCTGAGCTTGCAGTCAAAAAAGGCTAAACATTCTTTTAACCCAAAAGAAAGAGTAGAGACAAGAATAAATCCTACTATAATCTGCACAACTTAGTTAACTTATTCTATCGTAACATGGTTGAAGCAGAGGAAGAGCCTACACTTGTAACATTTCAATGTCCTTTTGGTTATATGATATCAACAGTGTCTGAGTTTCAGGACATGTTTCCTCCAGAATGTTGCCTTCTTCAATTGCTACTAACTATGCTTAGCATTTGATTTTCCCATGTGTGCATTCATTATCTTGGTCCAAATTCCTGAACCTTAAAAAAAAAAGAAAACTAAATATACGCTTTTTCATCCTAGAATTGATAATTCGGGATGTGAAAAATACATTTCCAAATATCTATTTTGATATGAAAAGAGCCAAGATTTTTATAATGTAGATAGAAATATTTCATTATCTATTCACTTTAACTTCATTTTTGCAAAACAAAACTTCTCTCATAGTCCATCTTTGTTCCTCTTCATAGCAAGTTGGGAAGATGAGCTCAAAGGCCTCTTCATTCAGAGGTGTAATGGCTCGCTACATGTTCAAGTCAAGTTGGATGAAGAAAATATAGTTTTTTAAACTGTGGGTCAAATTGAACCTGACTTACTTAATGTGAGAATTAAATGGGTTTGAGTTGAGTTGAAGGTGGATTGACATATAATATATTAATAACAACTCTTTGTAATATTTTTCTTCATTTTTTCATTACAATTATTTACTACTTTAAATTATGTACATTGAAACTTCGGCTTTTTAAGACTTGAATGTTAGTTGAGTAGTATTTGAATGATTTGGATGTTTGGTTTGTTTGATTTGTTTGATTGTCCAAAGTTAACACTTTGATAGTTAGTTACTATCTTAATAATATATCACTTCTCATGGAATAATTGAATGCTTTGATTGTACTCTTATAATTAGGTTTATCGAGTCAATATACTTAGATAATGTAATTCATAAGCTTTTTTTAGTTCTTGATTGTATATAGAAGCTTTCTTGATTTAGACTGTGCAATATAGAAGCTTTTTTTACTTCTGAATTATGTAATCTAATTTTTTTCTTACTTTCAAATTTACAATACAAAAGTCATTTTTTTGCATGAAAAGAAATCTTTTGTATTGCACAATCTCTAAGCTGTTTTAGACTTCCAAATTATACAATTTGAAGTTTTTCTTTTTACTTTCAGATTGTGTAATCCAACATCATTTTTTTTTTCATGAAAAAAGTTTCAAGATTGTATATACAATATGAAAATCATTTTTTTATAAGAGTTTCCAAATTACGTACTTTAGAAATGTATTTTAGATTATACAATCCAAAAGTTATTTTTTTTTTACTTCCAGATTGTATAATTATGAGTGTCTTATTGATTACACAATCAATCAGACTTTTATTTTTTTTAATGTAAAAATGTCTCTCTCTGAAGTGCCTTCTACAATCCATAATATTTTCTTCATTGAGTCCATGACACAACATATAGAAAATGATGATGGTGACAGCAAGGGTGCAACAACGACAAGAGGTGACGATGGCAAGGGGCAACTTGTCCTTTTAACCACTCCCATAGGTGCACATGGAAACTATGGGGTGTAGAAAGGAATGACCTAAAAAGAATGTCTTCATAAACTAAGCCCATTATCATTCCTTATCGAATCCAAATAAAAAAATTCAAAAATATTTTATTATTTTTTTATATACATTTTTGTTTTTTTTTAAATAAACATTTTAAAAATTACATTTGTTTTGCAGATTTAAAGGTAGTTATACTTCTAAACCTAAATCTAGTTTGAAAATATTTCTTTTGGTTTCTTAATTAAATTGAGAGGATCAGGTTTTTCAGTGGACCCTAATATCATTGATGACATAATCATAAAAAATAAAAGGAATAAAGAAAGTTTAGAATAAATAAAAACTTATTTTGTTCCAAAATTTGATTAGGTAGAAATAATTCCTAAATATGATTCAGATTTTGAAAGAAATGTCGTTTAGAGAAAATAATATAGAAGAAGGCAAAAGAA
>Ga0209700_103708_pt1 | contig 28821 bp, 16 predicted proteins | sample SiratroredBW_FD_187528 | JGI IMG/M metagenome (GOLD analysis project Ga0209700, IMG submission 187528) | Root nodule microbial communities of legume samples collected from California, USA - Siratro red BW (SPAdes) (version 2) | ecosystem: Host-associated > Plants > Roots > Nodule | place: USA... | reverse complement strand
GAGCACCTTAAAGAGGATATGCCCTAAACTGATGTTTCTTTTGTCTTGTATATACTTGTATATATGTTTTGATGTAGTTAAAGACTTTATGACCTTGGAATGGTCATTCTTTTTGTCATGTAGATAGCTGTAGATAAGTTTGATGTATGTGTTAAACTTTATGTAGTACTTTGAACCTTAAATGGACGTTAATACCTAGTAGTAGACAAAAGTTAGTTTAACTATAGAATTTTTGGGTTGTTACATTTATGGTATTAGAGCAGTTCGTCCTTAAGAGGACCTAAGAGCAATGGGTTTGTTAAGCTTCTTTTGTGCATGTTGGTTTGAGATGATTGTTGTGAATGTCTATAAAAGTATTAAGAAAGAAAAAGATCTTGATAGAGTGGTGAGGGTGCACACTCATGACTAAATTAAGATGTATTTCTATCTTAATTCTTAATGTTTGAGTGTATGTTAAAAGATAAGTTTTGAATGATGATGTATGTGTTATTTGGTTTGTTTTGGATGTTTGAAAACTTGTTTGTGATTGTACTTAATGACACGGTTACTAGTTTATGATTGGATGTAATGTGCTTCCTAATGTGTTCAGAAAATGGCGCGTAGGCCAATTACCCCTCTTCAATCTGCGGATATGCCCAGTTTAGCTCGGGCAATAGAGATGATGGCAACAGCCTTACAACAGCAAAGTGCTACTATGGCACAGGAACATCAGGCTGCCCTTCATCAATTAGAAAGTGTTAGATTAGCAGCAGAAGCAGCTCTACTTCATCATCAGCACCATACATGGAGTTTGGAGGATTTCTTGAAACATAATCCACCAAAGTTCAATGGAGGAGGACATCCAGATAAAGTAGATCAGTGGATGAGAGACATTGAAAGAATTTTTGAAGCCACCCAATGTCCTGAGGAGAGAAAATTACCTTGTGCTGTGTATATGCTTACTGAAGACGCTAAATTTTGGTGGAAAGGCATGAGGCAAATGATGGAAGGAAGAGGAGAAAATGTTACCTGGGAAAGTTTCAAAATAAGATTTTTGGAAGAATACTTCCCAGACAGTGTTAGAAATGCAAAAGAAATTGAGTTCATGCAGCTAGAACAGGGAAACCTTTCAGTTACTGATTATGCTACTAGATTCAAACATCTGGCCAGGTTCAGTACTCAGATCTTGACTGAAGATTGGAGGTGCAAAAAGTTTGAGTTTGGACTAAGACAAGAGCTTAAGGAGGTGGTAGTTCCATTGTCCATTAGAGAATTTCCAGCTCTAGTGGAGAAAGCAAAAGTGGTGGAAAATTTGAAGAATAGTAGCAAAGTTGCTAAGCCACAGATGGTAGGAGGACCCTCCAAGAGCAGACCAAGATATGAAAACGAGAAGAAACCTTACTCCAGGCCTCAATCCTTCAGTAGTGGAGGATTCAATCCTCAACTACCACCTAATGTCAAATGTTTTAGGTGTGGTGGCCCGCATATGATCAGATTTTGTCCTTATCCAACTCTGAATGTGACATGTGACAGATGCCACAAATATGGTCATGCAACAAAAGACTGTCGTGTTCGATTTGGAGTTCCAAGTTTTAGTGGAGTACCACAAGTGAAACAGAATGACAACCAAAAACCTAGAGCAGCAGAAAGAGTTTTTGCTGTTAGTGGAGCTGTGGCTTCTCAGTCTGATAGTCTAGTCAGAGGTATTTGCTTTATTCAGGGTACACAGTTGTCTGTTTTGTTTGATTCTGGAGCAACTCATTCATTTATCTCGGTTGATTGTGTTAAGAAACTTAACTTGCCTGTTCGTGAGTTAGATGTTGAGTTGGTGGTATCCACACCAACAGAAGGTACTATAATAACTTCATCTGTGTGTGCTGAGTGTCCAGTGATTATAAATGAATAGAAGTATAAGATCAATATGATCTGTATACACATGAAGGATTTGGAAGTTATATTAGGAATGGATTGGTTATCTGCTAACCATATCCTGATAGACTGCGGTCATAAGCAGCTGATTTTCCCTGAATCAGAAAGTATCCAAGTTGTTTCAGCTCAACAGATTGAGAGAGAGGTACTTGAGGGTGCAAAGTGTTTCATACTCTTTGCTTGTTCTGTGGATGATGATAAGACTCAGAAGAATATGGCGGTAGTTCACGAGTATATGGATGTATTCCCTGATGAGATTCCAGGACTTTCGCCTAAAAGAGAAATAGAGTTTGCAATAGACCTCATACCTGGAGCAGGACCTGTGTCAATTACTCAATACCGAATGACACCAGCCGAATTAGCTGAATTGAAGAAACAACTGGAAGATTTAATGGAGAAACAATTCATTCGACCTAGTGTTTCTCTATGGGGAGCTCCAGTACTCTTAGTAAAGAAGAAAGATGGTTCATCTCGTCTATGCATAGATTATAGACAGTTGAACAAGCTCACAATCAAAAATAAGTATCCTCTTCCAAGAATAGATGACTTGTTGGACCAACTACATGGGGCAGTTATCCTTTCAAAGATAGACTTGCGCTCAGGTTATCATCATATCTTAGTTAAAGTTGAAGATGTTCAAAAGACTGCTTTCAGATTAAGATATGGCCATTATGAATTCTTGGTTATGCCTTTTGGAGTGACCAATGCTCCAGCTATCTTTATGGATTATATGAATCGAATATTCAGGCCTTTTCTTGATAAATTTGTGGTAGTATTCATAGATGATATCCTAATCTATTCCCATTCAATAGAAGAACATACAGAGCATCTTAGGACGGTCATGAACATTTTGAGGGAAAAGCAGTTGTATGCTAAACTTTCAAAATGTGAGTTCTAGATGCTGAAATACAGTTTTTAGGACATGTTATCTCTGCTCAAGGAATCTCAGTGGATCCTTCTAAAGTGGAGGTTGTACTTCAATGGGAACGTCCTAAAACTGTTACAGAAATTAGAAGCTTTGTGGGACTAGCAGGATATTACAGGAGGTTTATAGAAGGCTTTTCTAAGATAATTGCTCCTTTGACTCAACTGACCAGAAAGGATCACCATTTTACATGGACAGAGCAATGTGAGAAAAGTTTTGAAGAGTTGAAGAGGAGGTTAACTAATGCCCCTGTTTTGACAATCCCTGATATAAATCAGCCTTTCGATGTTTTTTGTGATGCTTCCTATCAAGGATTGGGTTGTGTGTTGATGCAGAATAAGAAGGTTGTTGCTTATACTTCGCGGCAGCTGAAGGTGCACGAAAGGAATTACCCAACTCATGACTTGGAACTGGCAGCGGTTGTTTTTGCCTTAAAAATATGGAGGCATTATCTTTATGGAGCTAGTTTTAAAGTATTCAGTGATCATAAAAGCTTGAGGTATTTATTTGATCAAAAAGAGCTTAATATGCGGCAGAGGAGATGGATTGAATTCTTAAAAGACTATGATTTCCAACTTATGTATCATCCTGGAAAAGCAAATGTTGTTGCTGATGCTTTGAGTCGTAAGAGAATACAAATGTCATCACTCATGATGAAAGAACAAGAATTAATTGAAGATTTCAGGAATTTGAATTTGGAGGTTTCTATATCTTCAAATTTCATTTGTTGTAATGCGCTTGTTATAACTAATGAGTTTTTGAAGATGGTGAAGGAGAAGCAATTGGAGGATTTGAAATTGAAGAACATCTTGGGTCTTTTGGGCACAGATAAAGCTAAAGATTTCTCTTTGGGAGAAGATGATATTGTGAGGTTTCAAAAAAGAATATGTATACCAGAAGACCATGAGTTAAAACAAATAATTTTACCTGAAGGTCACAAAAGCAAGCTCAGCTTACATCCAGGTATGACCAAAATGTATCAAGATCTCAAGAAGTCTTATTGGTGGCCTGGTATGAAAAGTGATGTAGCCAAGTTTGTTGCCGCTTGTCTTACTTGTCAAAAATCCAAGGTTGAACATCAGCGACCTAGAGGCATGCTAACTCAATTGGACATCCCGGTGTGGAAGTGGGATAGTATCTCTATGGATTTTGTGACCCACTTACCCCGTACTTTGAGAAAGCATGATTCTATATGGGTCATTGTAGATAGATTGACAAAGACTGCACACTTTTTACCGATCGATTTGAGAATCTCTATGCATAAGTTGGCTCAGATTTATATAAGCGAGATAGTTAGATTGCATGGTGTCCCTTCCAGTATAGTATCAGAAAGAGATCCCAGATTCACCTCTAGATTCTGGCAAACACTTCAAGAAGCTTTAGGAACCAGACTCAGGCTCAGTTCAGCATACCATCCTCAAACTGATGGACAATCAGAAAGAACCATCCAATCCTTAGAGGATTTGCTCAGGACTTGTGTGTTAGATCATTTGGGCAGTTGGGATGAGATTCTGCCTCTAGTGGAGTTCACCTACAATAACAGCTACCAGGCAAGTATTGGAATGGCTCCTTTTGAAGCATTGTATGGTAGAAAGTGTAGAACACCTCTATGTTGGTTTCAAGATGGTGAGAGTATGTTGATTGGACCAGAGTTGATACAACAAACCAATGAGAAAGTTAAGAAGATTCAAGAAAGATTAAAAACCTCTTTAAACAGACAGAAGTCCTATGCAGATCAAAGGAGAAGACCTCTAGAATTTTCTACAGGTGATCATGTCTTTCTTAGAGTTACACCATTCACTGGTGTAGGAAGAGCGATCAGATCAAAGAAATTGACTCTGAAGTTTATAGGACCTTACCAGATCCTTAGAAGGATAGGCCCTGTTGCATATGAACTTGCTTTGCCATCTCCTTTAGCCAATATTCACAACATTTTTCATGTGTTTCAACTAAGGAAATATGTACATGATCCAAGTCACATTCTAGAATCAGATTCAGTGCAAGTGAAGGAGAATCTTTCCTTTGATGTGAGGCCAATCAAGATCATAGATTCTCAGAAGAAACAACTACATGGAAAAGACATACTTATGGTCAAAGTCTTGTGGGATCTCACTTCTGGTGATTCCACCTGGGAAATAGAAGAAAATATTCGAATAGCGTATCCTAATCTTTTCCTTGGTAAGTTAAATTTTCGAGGACGAAAATTTTTGTAGTTGGGGATAATGTAACCCCACTCCCGTAGGGATAAAAACAAAAAAAAAAGGCACCCGTTCTTTCACTTTCTCTCTCTCTATCCTACCTTCGAACCTCCATAGCTCCCTCTCCCTTCTCTCTTGATTTTCACCCTTCATTTTCCATCTGCTTCAGAGTCTGATCAAGCTCCACAGTAGGCGAGGATCTTAGGGCCATTTTAAACCGATCAGAATCTCAAACAGAGTAAGTTCATATTTGCTCTAAAGATCCCTTATTCTCTATTTTTCGCTAAGTTTTTGTCATCAATATTGATGGGAACAGTTGAGAAAAGTGTTTCTCTCAACTTAATTAAGATTATACTAAAATTTGGTTTCGTCTAATAACTTGTTCTAGATCCCTAAAGATTGGGTTAGTGCCACTAGCTGATTTGGAGGAATTGTTTTGGAGAACTTTCATCAGGTAAGGGAAACTAGTAACTTATTTTTAAACTATTTAGTTACTTTTAAATTGAACTCAAAGATAAAAACTTGAATATGTATTATCAGTGCTCAAGTTTTTCTTGCAGGTCTGACTGGTTCTTGAGAACTGAATAAGTTTGACTATCTTGATTTTTGTGTGATTAATAGACATTATTTGAGCAATGATGTTAGAAAATAGTATGCAAGAAATTTTGATTGTTGTTTGATGGATTGAATATGATTTGTGGTTTGAAAGAGTATTGATGTGAATGTTGGAATGATGAAGTTGATGCCATACATTTGGGATAATGTATGAGTTATGCTTGTTTGTGTACATTAAGTATAGCACGCCTATGTTTAACAGAGATCCTCAAGCTGCACTGATGATCTAAGTCACATAGATTAAGATATCAGGTGGTGAGAAGCTATGAGGGAGTTCATACACATCGGGACCGCTGGTGAGACTCGGTATTGGATGTTTGAACTTACTCTGATCATTTCTCTTAGATTCGAATGGCAGTCTAAGTCTTGGGTATTGGATTAGTCCTTTCTCTTAGATTCACTGGTAATCTAAGTCTTGGGTATTTGATTGATCCTTTCTCTTAGAATTGTTGAATCTAAGTCTTGGGTATTGGATCAGATGTTAGTCTCTGGTAGGGGCATACTTAATGGGTCTTCCGGAAGACAATAGGTCAATGTGAGGCCTATATGTGTGATATGGTCTATGTGTGACCTATATGTATTGATGTGGTCCATGTGAGACCTTTATGTATGATGTTTGACATGGGTACTTAAAATGGAAAAGGAAAACTTGTATTGAAACTTAATATGCTAGACTTTAAAGAAATTATTATGACTGAGATACTCCGCTCTATTTGCATATACTTAGTATGTTATAAACTTTCAATTTTTCTAGCTTACCCTTGCTTTTCATATTGTTGTATGAACTGCGATGACTGTACTATCTATGTACACGAGCAGGTGCAGATGCAGGTTTTGGAGCACCTTAAAGAGGATATGCCCTAAACTGATGTTTCTTTTGTCTTGTATATACTTGTATATATGTTTTGATGTAGTTAAAGACTTTATGACCTTGGAATGGTCATTCTTTTTGTCATGTAGATAGTTGTAGATAAGTTTGATGTATGTGTTAAACTTTATGTAGTACTTTGAACCTTAAATGGACGTTAATGCCTAATAGTAGACAAAAGTTAGTTTAACTATAGAATTTTTGGCTTATTACAGATAACAAGAGACAGTTAGGGTTTGATTACATGGAGAACCTATTTTGAGTTGACGAGAAACACTAAATAAACTTAAATTAAATACCTTAAACTTTCTGTAAAATAATTAATGTAAAATAATTAAAGATAACATCTTTTAGATTCAAAAACAATATAGAATAAATAACTTTATCATAAAATATAATTTAAATATAAAACTGTAAACATAATTATTTTTTAACAATAAAAAATAAATAAAATTAAAAAAAATATTTCAGGATTCTCCAACTCTTATATAATCTAACAAAATCTGAGAGAAAACATTGTCCATCCCAAATCCTTTATACACCCTAATAAAAATGCCAACATAAAATTTTTATCTATAAAAAATTAATAGATAAATAAAAAACACAATATGTTGATTCCAAAATAATTACTGCTAAACAATTACCGCTGCTTCAAATGGAATTTAGGCATGAAGCAAAACAAGATGCCTAATATGGATCTTATTTAGGTATGAAACAAAATAAAATGCTTAAGGTGGATCTTGTCCAATGACTTCATAAGGTGATCACTAGGATAGAAATATTCCTGATGTACTCGATTCCAACAAGATATAAAATTCTTTTTTTTAATAATATTGTTCACAAAAAGGTTCTTCACTAAAATGCATTATAGCATATTCAAATGTTATATTAGAAATAGTACATACAACAAATAAATAAAGAAAAGAAACAATGAAAAAGAGTTTAAAAATTTATTATACCAGCTAATTTGACGTAATTAAAGACAACTTATTATCTCTAAAAATACTTGTCAATCTCCAAATTAAAAAAGAGAAGAAGAAAATTAATAATAAAAAATATCTAAAAATATTAAATAAAAATTAAACAACGTAGCGTCATCAAAAATTTATTAGAAAGACTCTCTCATTTGTTTCTGCTACTGCAGTTTAAGCTTTCATATTATAACCAAGAAAAAAACTTAAAATTCATAAAAATAATAAAATAAGATCATTTTCAATTTATATTCACCTTAACTGTAAAAACATGAAGATCTTTTTGTTCCCGGATTTAATAATTACTATGAGGCATAGAAGTTTATAGAGGAAAAGAAGATAAAAGTTGGTGGTAACAACAAACAAATAAAAGATGAAGCTAAAAGAAAAAATAAAAAATAAATTATTAGTGAATCATTGAAGTGAGGAAATCAAAAGAGAAAAAGAGAGGTTAATTGAGGTGAGAGAAGGTGAACCTGAATATGAATAAGATGATTCTGAAAAAGACGAAGTTGAGAAGGGAAGAGTGTGTTGTGAGAAATGAAATGGTAGTACTGACAGCTGCGCAAGTGAGGATTTTTTCAACTTCCAATTATGATTATCTGTGTTCATGGTTACTTGGCCATCAATACTAAATGAAACTTAATTAGTTTTAATAATTTTTAAAAAATTAATAATTATCTTAAACTTTATTTAAAATAATTAAATATAAGATCTTTCACCATTCAAAAACACTATCAAATAAACAACCCTTTTTTAAAATGTAATTTAAATCTAAAAATCTCAACATAATAATTTTTTATATAAAAAATTAATAAATAAATAAAATTTAAATAAATTTTTTGTCTTATTTTATTTCAACAAAATTATTATAATATTTATTTTATTATTCACATATCTAAAATTTAAATTATATTTTCTACTATTACTCAGTGTTGTAAAAATTCTTTTCACAAAAGATTTTAAATGTTTCTAAATAATTTTTAGATTTATGCGTGAAATAATTTAGAGACAATGTTAAATATTTTGATGCATACAGGAAAAAAAATAATATATATATATATATATATATATATATATATATATATATATATATATATATATATTAACGGTTACTAAATCAATTTTTTATATAAAAAATGTAATAGTATTATCATTTATAAACTTTTAATAATATAGCATTTATTGATAACTTTTGTACAATCTCGTACAAATTTGTTATATTTATATGAGTTATATATATATATATATATATATATATATATATATATATATATATATATATATATATATATATAATTTTAAATCAGGAACTTTGTACACAATATATTTTTACGAAATAGAAACAAGAAAGATAAGTTAAGGTTCAAGTGAATGATTTTTTGTTTTCTTTTTTAACTTCAAAATTACTAAACCAATCTTTAATATTTTCTTTTTATTGTTTTCAATATCAGCAAATAATATAATAATTTTTTATTTAAAAAAATAATTAATTTAATAATAATAAGTGAATAAAAATTAATTTTTTTTTTTAAGAACATAGTGATCCCTTTGTGACTATGTTAATTTAGTAACAAACCATTAAATAGAGTACAAATACAGTGTCTTAATTAATATTTAAATAACATCAAATAATAGATTTTATTTTAAGAATTATTGGAAAAATAATATAATAATATAATAATAATTGATAGATTTTATTTTTTACTTTGTATTCTTGTTTATTTTTCAATATCAGAAAATAATATACTAATATTATGTTTAAAAAGTAATTTATTAATGTAATAATAATTGATAAATAAAATATGTTTATTAAGATGTATTAATACATACATATATATATATATATATATATATATATATATATATAATTTTTAGCTAAAAAAGTACCTGTCAATCTTCAAACTAAAAATAACGTTATTAAAATTTTATCTGAAAAATGTTGTTTAAGCTTTCACATAAAAATTTCAAAATTAAAAATCATAAAAATGAATCCAATGAAATCATTTTCAGCCTACATTCATATTGACAGTTGAAATTCTAAAATTAAAAATCATAAAAATGAATCAAATGAAATCATTTTCAGCCTACATTCATATTGACAGTGAAAGGACCAAGATCTCTTTAATTTAATAATAATCCATGAAGTAAATGTAATAGAACAAATTTTATATTGAATAATTATTCTAAAACAATTATATTAAATAATATTATAAACAATTTTATTTCTATATTTATTATTAATGTTTTTAACTTTTTACAACAAATTTATAACATATAATATTTTTTTAGTAATGATTTTAAATGTTTTTATCTCTTTATTGTATTATTAAACATCACTAGATTTATGCACTGACTCCTCGTACCAACAAATGATGAAGTAAAAAAAAAAAAAAAAAAAAACACCGTGGAGATAGTACAACGAAGCGGCGGTAGAAATGTTTTTAAGATTTTATTATATAAAATGCTTTTAGGGTTTTAGGAAGTGTATCTTTGGTTAGTGTTTTAGTGTATCTTTGATTAGTGTGAGAAATACTAAATGAAACTTAATTAGTTTCAATAAATTTTAAAAAAATAATAAATATTCTAAACTTTATATAAAATAATTAAAGATAAGATTTTCTACCATTCAAAAATATATCTAAAATTTAAATTATATTTTCTACTATTATTCATTATTTGTATTATAAAAATTCTTTTCACAAAAGATTTTAAATGTTTCTCAATTATTTTTTTATATTTATATATAAAATTATATATATATATATATATATATATATATATATATATATCATATAAATATAACAAATTTATTATTGAAAATATAAATGATTATACTATTATATCTTTTATATAAAATATTGATTTATTAACTTTCAATATATATATATAGATATATATTAAGGATTTTTAACTAACAACTTCAATAATGATAATTATTAAAATAGTTACCATCACAAACACTGTTCATTGATTCTTATTAATGTGACTTGTCATAATATTACAATGTTTGATGTTGTCATAGTTACTAATAGTTCATTTATTATTATTAATATGACTTGTCATAATATATGTTTCATGTTATCATAGTTACTAATAGTTCATTTATTATTATTAATATGATTTGTCATAATATTATTATTTTTTATGTTGCCATAGTTATTATGAATGATAATATATATTGATAAAATGTTTCATTTATAAAAAATATTGTCAGAAAATGAGTTTAACAAACTGATTAAATAAAAAATTCTTTTACATTTGAATATATATTTAGTGGTAAAAGGAAAAAATTGGTGGTAATGATCTACATATTACTATAATTATAATTATTGTAATTGTTTGAGTTGATTATAAAATACAAATTTATTAATAACATATTCAAACAAAGTAAAATAAATTTAAAAAAATGATGTTGATATAAAATGAAAATTTAACCTTAATTCCTGAATTTTATTTAATCATCATATACGTATGATTTTAAACATAAGGAAGACAATAAAATAAAATATAAATAATATTTTATTAATTGTAAAAAAGAGTTAATAATGAAAAATATTAGAAATATTATTTATTAAGCATGTATCGGCTCGGCTGATACAATTGTTAACGATGGTTGTATTGGCTTGACAAACCCTAATGACTAATGAAGTGTTGTGTTGGCTTGGTTGAGTGGACTCCTTTTTGTGTCAACTTAGGTGACGTTATGCTCCCTTCTATTCATTTGTTATTCCAAATCATTGATTTTTCCTTCCAATCTCAACTTGTTGTTGACGGTAGCTTAGTTTAGTTGCAAAGAGTACTTTTGACCGATTAATTTTAAACTGTGGAGTCTTCGTGAAATCGATTAATTTTACACCTTGGAGTCTTCGTGAAATCGTTGCATTCATCTCGGTATTTGATATTAGTTTCTAAAACATGTTATTTTGAGCTTATTGTAAACCAAACTGTGAGTTTGAGTGAAAGGATCATCACACAAGTAACAAAAACCCTTATCTCTCCTTTCTGCCATATATGTAGGAGTAAGATTCTTGACAATCTTGGGTGTTGTCTTGAAATTGTCTATTTTGAAAGTGTGTGAAAGAATGGTTTTTCTCCCATTAAAGATTGTTGCAGCAAAAGAATTCGACTTTACTTGTTGAAAGAGATTGTTACTGTAGATTAGAACTGACAGTTTCATACATTTTAGCCAATGCAAACGCCCTTCTCATAGAATCTTGTTGAAGCATTCTCACCATCATTTGAATGTCCTTCTTCAATCCTCCTAGAAAACAACTCAATGTATGCTCTTCTTATAACTGTATTCAAGTAATACGAGCATCAAAATCTTCATGGTATTTTTGAACGGTGATTGTTTGAGGCAACTTCATTAAGTCAGTCATGGGATCGTCACATTCCTCATCAAATCTGTCAATCAACAAATTAGTATATCCTACCCAATCATCGATAGGAAGATTACCCACAGTCTTTATAAATGTTATATTCCATTACAATTCTTTTCCTTCAAGATGGATTAAAGTGATATTCACTTTAACATCGTTAAGTGTATTATTGATAGAAAAGCAATTTTTAATCTGGTAGATCTATTTATGAACGTTATCACCCAAAATTTTGAAAAATCAATTTTGACATAGTCTTCTATCACAATAATACTGTGAAAATGAATAAATGGGACTTCACTAACCCACTAACCCACACATCTTTTGAGTAATTCAAATTAATTTAATAATAAATGAATAAAAATTAATTTATTTTTTTAAGAACATATTAGTCTTCATGGGTTTATGACTATGTTAATTTAGTAGTAACAAACGACTTAATAGAGTACACATACAGTGTCTTAACTAATGTCCAAATAACATCAAATAATACATTTTATTTTAAGATTTATTTGAAAAATAATTATATAATTTTTTTCTTTTATAATTATGAATATTTTTAAATTTTTTACTTTGCATTCTATTTATGTTTTCAATACCAGAAAATAATATATTAATATTATGTTTACAAAGTTATTTATTTATATAAAAATAATAAATAAATTTATTAATATATATATATATATATATATATATATATATATATATATATATTAAAGATGTTTAACTAACAACTTGGCATAATATTAATTATTAAAAAGATTAGCATCACAAGCACCGTTCATTGATTATTATACCGTTCATTGATTATTATTAATATGAGTTATCATAATTTTATCTAGAAATAAAAAAATCTTTGATTTATTTGTTGCTATAATTGAATTTTTAAAGAAATATTTTGGAGTACTTTTAAACCAAAGTAATATAACCAACAAAATTTGTATAATTTTATGAATCTCGAGAAATATTTTCATAAATTTTACGTTCATAGATTATTTATAATAATATTAATTATTATTCATAAAATATATAATTAATCAATTATCAAGTCTACTTTTTATGAAATAAATTAATTGAATGTTTGATCTAACATTATAAGATTAAACTAACTTAAGCATAATTTTGTTAAAATAATGTTCTAAAAATATTTATTTGACTATTGCGACAATATAGGTATATTAGTTATGTCAAAAAAATTTCTATATAAAAAAATTACAACGTTTACTATTTATTCATTGTTTATATTATATTTATTATTTATAAAATATATTTTTAAGTTATTTTATATTTTATTTTTATTTTTATTTTTATTTTATCTTGGAGTATAACTTTTTATGAGTTTATTAGTTATTTTATAATTATTTGTAGATTGTATATAATAAAATATTAAAAATATTATCTAAATTAGATTTTAAACATGAAACTAGATAAGGATTCTAACAATACAAAAAAAAAAAAAACATGTTAACTTTTCATAAGAAATCTTGTATGACTAAGGGTTGGTAAAGCTTAATAAGAGAAAGAGAGGAGACATTAGTCCTAACTTGGTACAACTCTTAATAGATCATTGATTTCTTGCAAAATCGAGACAATAAATTGGAAGAATGGACTAAGTTGATTTTCAGAATTTGAATCCAAACCAATGAAAGTTATATCATAACTTATGCATTTTCTCACATTTTGACAATTTTCATGGTTCTACCTTTATATTGTATATATTTACTACAATTCATCGTAATTTTCTCTTAAAGCTATAAGAAATGTGCTTCTCTTCTTTTAACACTCCTCTTCTTTTGCGCCTTTATTATCCCTCTCTTCTATAAAGAAAATTGATGGCCCGGTTTTCTTTTCTTGGAAACCGCAATGAAATTTCTTTAATAAAATAATTTTTAACATTATTTTTACACTACCCATTTTCTAAAAAAACAACATAATAAAATTCTTAATAGTAAATTATAAATAACAAAAGAATTAAGAATAATATATAATAAAACTGACACAAAAGTTCAACAATAACATGTTAGACTAAAGAAGCATACCTGGCAAAACGAAGACCCCTCTTTTCCTTTTTTTTTTTCCTTTTAAACATTAATGAAAATTCTTCAAGAAAGCAAATCTTTTATGACATTTAATGTATAATAACAAATGTGGTCGTTATAAACTTTCTATAAAAAAGACAAAAATATGAAAAAGGAATTTAAAAGTTCAATCGTAAAAAAAAAAATTGAAAAAGAGTTTAAAAAATCATCATACGAGCTAGTTTGACCAAATTTAAGAACTTATTACTTTTAAGAAGAATATCTGTCAATATGCAAACTAAAGAAGTTAGATATCCACTTTTAATATGTGAAAAAGAAGAAAAAAAATTAATAATAAAAAAACAAAATATTAACAACAAACAATAAATTCAATTAAAATAGACACTTCAGGGGTGTCTAAACCCTTATACACCAATAACTTTTGATACATTTCTCTCCACTACTTGTAGACCATTCCAGAATATAATTATATAACCAAACTAGCCAAAGATAGGTACACAAACTAATACTTCACCAAAATACAAAAGAAAGAGTACTAGACGATGAGCTCTAAACCCATTTAAATGAAGTGACATGATACAAGCCAAATAAGTAATTACACACAAGCCCATTACATTAGTATGCAGTCGCAATGACAGAGTATAAGGCTTGCCCTTATGACTCTCCCATGTTCCCTTTGAAGCCAAAGCTACATACATCTTCTTCATAATCCCGCCTGAGTGCACCTGCAAAACAAATGAATTTGTAGTACACTATAGACCAAGTTCATAATCCCTCTTGAAGTCTTGATGTTTTTGAAACACTCTCTCCTATGTTTCTGCTATTGTTCTCCTATCTTTCTACTACTGCTATTTAAGTTTTCACACCATAATTCAGAAAAAACTCAAAACCAAAATTTATAAAATTAAATAAAATGATATCATTCTCAACTTACATTCACCACACCTATAAAAACATCAAAATCTCTTTGCCTCCAAAATTAATAACTACTATAAAGCATAGAAATAGGTAAGTAGAGGAGAAGAAGATAGAAATTGCTAGATAGAGGATAAGAAGATAGCAATTGGTAAGAGAGAAGAAGGAAATAGTAATGATCTATGCTAACAGATAAAAGGTAAAGCAAGAAAAAAAAAGAAAACACAAAAGGCGACAGAAATGTTGTTAGGGTTTCATTATATAGGAACATATATTGAGTTCACGTGAGAAAACACTAAATAAATTTACTTAGCTTCAAAAATTTTCAAAAAAATTAATAAATAGTGTAAAATAATAAAAGATAAGATAAACAACTTTATCTTAAAATACAATTTAAATATAAAAATCTCATTAAATAATTTTTACTATAAAAAATTAATAAATAAATAGAAAACATAATATACTCATCTCAAATTAATAATATTACTAATATTAAAAGGTTTTAATCATATTTATAATATAAATGAAGAATTTATTTATATTTAAATTATATATAATATATTATATATATTCTCATAAACTTTTTGAAACAAACAAAACCATTCTTTAGTCCTTAAGATTTTCATTTTTTTAAACTAATTTTTAAATTTTATATCTCTAACCCTAGTTTAAATACACTTACCAAATTAATTACTTTCAAAATCTGAAAGATGTAATCATTTTTTTCACTTTCTATTCTCTTTTCTTATTTTAATTCTAAAAACACTATTATAATTACAAAACTATTTTTAATCTTTTATATTTGTGTTATTTATTATATTTTCATTATCAATAAATTATGTAATAATATTTAACTTAAAAAATAATTACTTCATTCAACAGTAATCAATAAATAATATTAGTTTTTTTAATATACTTCAGGCATAGAATAAATTACGTCATCATGTTAAATCAAATAAAATAACAAGTGAGGTCAATAGAAAAATAAGAAGTCATGCATATCAAATTAAAGAGGTAACCGTGTTAGCTCAACACGTGACACCCATATCAAATTTATCACGTTACACCCATATCATTTTCTTCCCCTACTTTCTCATTTTCCCCCACAAAATTTTTTCACAATCTCAGTTTCGTTTTCTTATCACTTTCCTTCAATCTAATACATGTGTTAAATGCTTGTGTTGATGATGTACGCATAGACTAAGTTTATGTTACAATTTACTTCTTTCAGTATCTAATAATTTACTAAAAATTACTTTTACCCTTAATCGCTATCCTCTTTTATGTTTTTAACATGGATTTCTTTTTGTCACTCAATGTTCAAGGATTGTTGTTTTATTTTCAACAATGTGTTATGAAATTCTACTCTTAATGCCCACTTGTTTTCTACAATATAGTTTTTTTCTTGTCCTTTAAGTATGGTAGGAGGTTTTCCCACTTTTAGTTGTCTGTTTTTTAGTAGTAATTGTATATCGACATCTAGTTATATTTATATTTTTTGGAATATTTAAATTATATTTATTGAAATACATTGATCCAGGTATGCAATTGTCCATGATATGACAACTGCGGGTCTGGGATTAAACAAGTTCTACTATGTTGTAATTAGCTACCAAAAATTGCGTGGGTTGTGTGACCCACGGAAGAAGCGTGGGCAAACCCACTCTACCACGAAGAAACCCACTCATATGAAAAAAGAAATTTCAAATAAAAAAAAATTCAATTTGTGTAGGCTAGATCCACACAATCTGTAAAAAAATATAAAAGATAAAAGAGTGGAAACAAAGTATGCGTGGGCTAGACCCACGTAAAAAGCGAAAAAAATTAAATAAAAAGAATATGTGTGGGCTAGACCCACACACAGTGAAAAAAAATTAAAATAAAAAATAAATGCATTATGTGTGGGCTATACCTACTCATAATACAAAAAAAATTAATTATAAAAATTTAATTAGAAGTAGCGTGGGCTAGACCCACACAAAATGTAATATTGAATTAATAAGTATAATAATAATCATAACATGACACAAAAACTCAATAGCGTGGGCTTTTGTATCTTTACGTGGGTTTTTGACCCACACTAAAACTAGTGTTTTTTGTAGTGTGTTAATGACTTCGCTGCAAAAGTAGTTATTATACCTATATTTTTATTTGGCATAGTATATTCTGTATTTGTCCAGTGATGTTTAAAACTTTTATTTTGTGGAAAAAGTATATTACAGATTAAGAATTATACAACCTAACAATAGCAGAATATATTCATAGGCTTTGAGGGTCTTTGAATGTACCATTTACAACATATCACACTGCATTTCAGGGCAATCTTATTTTGAGAGGATGTAATGCTTCGTTTATTTCATTGGTTCCAAAGAAGGATAATCTCTCTAATTTGAATGAGTTTAGACTAATCTCCTTAGTAGGGTGTGTTTTCAAAATTCTTTCTAAGATTTTGGCGAATAGGTTAAAGAAGGTGCTTCCTAGTGTTATTGATGTGAATCAATCCGCATTTCTTGGGGGGAGGGGTATGTTGGATAGCATTTTGGTAGCAAATGAGACTATGGACTACCTGAAGAAGGAGAAGAAAAGTGGTGTGCTGGTAAAAGTGGACTTTGAAAAGGCATATGACTCAGTGAATTGGAAGTTTCTTTATTATATGTTAGGAAGATTAGGTTTCAATGTTAAATGGATAAATTGGATCAAAACTTGTTTGGAATCGTCTTCGGTCTCTGTTTTGGTGAATGGTAGTCTAACGGAAAAGTTTAAGCCAAAGAGGGGACTCAGGTAGGGTGACCCGTTAGTGCCATTCCTCTTCATTATAGTTGCTGAGGGTCCATATGGGCTTATAAGGAAAGCTAAAAGTGCTAGTATGTTCAAAGGTGTGGAGTGGGTAGTCAGAGAGTGTAGGTTGACCTATTCCAATTCGCGGATGATACGTTTTTCTTCTGCCATCCTTCGTACCATAATGTCCTGGTTATCAAAGCTATTCTGAGATCCTTTAAGCTCGTGTCTGGGCTTAGGGTTAATTTTCATAAGAGTACGGTTAGGACTGTGGGAATCTCTAAGATAGATATAATTGTGTACTCAAAATGTCTCAATAGCCGGCAGATGAACCTTCCTTTTAAGTACTTAGGTATGGTTATTGGAGGAAATCCCAGGAGATGTAAGTTTTGGAAGCCTATTGTGAATAAAATTAGATCAAGATTATCGAGATCGAAGGATAGATTGCTTTCGATGACAGGTCGGATCTGTCTCATCAAGTCAGTTATCAGTGCTTTACCCTTGTTTTATTTCTCATTCTTCAAAGCACCAGTCAGTGTTTGTAATTAGATTAGACGTATCCAGGCTAAGTTCCTCTCAGGTTGGGGTTATGAAAGTAGAAAGATTGTTTGGGTGAAACGGAAGTCGATTTCTAGTCCAGTTGAAGTTGGTGGTTTGGGTATTAAGGATATCGGTTGTTTTAATGATGCATTGCTAGCTAAGTGGAAATGGCGGTTGGGGTGTCGGAGGAGGGCTTGTGGAGAGATATTTTAGAAGCCAGGTATGACAATTGGAGGAATATGGGTGATACTTTAGGTCTCAGAAGGAGTCTCTGTGGTGGAAGGATAATAGGTCTTCTAGTTGTATAATTGGAATTTCAGCTGGCGTAGGGAGAGGTTCAAATGTGAAAAGAACATAGAAAAACAAATGATAGCCATGACCTCTAAAGTCAAGTGGGAGGTGAGGGGTCAAGACAGGTTGGTTTGGATGGGTGAGGATCTTCAAGAGTATATTGTTAAGTCTGGATACAATATTTTGAATTATGAGGATCTAATGCAGACTTCAGAGACTTTTCAGACATTATGGTCTTTAAAAGTTGCTCCTTCATTGATAGTGTTTGCATGGAGGTTACTTTTGGATAGGTTGGCAACTTGATCCAACTTAGCCAGAAGGGGTGTTCAGTTAGGAAATGTACAATGTCCATTGTGCCTAGGAGATGCAGAAACTGCTAAACATCTTTTCAATACTTGTAAAGTGGCACGACAAGTATAGGATATGTGTGACAGGTGGGTTCGGATTGTGGCTGTTAGACATGAGTCTACACTTGTTAATTTCTAGAGCTTCTGTCTATTAAGTCAAAGGCAGGATGTTAATAGAGTGTGGAAAGCGATGTGGGTGACTATTGTTTTGGAGATATGAAATCATAAAAATAAGGTGGTATTTAAAGGTGGGCTTGTGGATGCCGAGGAAATATTTAGTCTAGCTCAGCTAAAGGGTTGGCTTTGGATTAAGTTTAAATTGAAGAGAACCACTCTTTCTTACTCGGACTGACACTTATCTCCGGTGATGTGCATACATTCTCTGGCCTAGCATTTCATGTTGTAAGGTGAGATTCGTAATTGGTAGTTTGGGAGTGGCCAGGTTTTGTAAGGTATAGTGGTAAGGGTGATGCGACCTTGCTCAATAACCCAGATGCTAGTTTCGTAAGGGGTATTTTGTTCATGTTATTCTCGGGTGGTTTAGTTTCTTGTGTGGATTGTATTTCTTTCTGTCTCCTCGTGCTTTTTGGTGTTCTCAAGAGAAATGTCTAAGTATGTCTAGAAAGGTGTTTAGGTTTTTCGGCACTTAATTCTTGATTCGGTATTGTGTATAAGGGTTAGAGCACCCCTGAAGTGTTTCCTTTTATTTATTAATTTTTTTATTAAAAAAAAAACACTTCATTTCATGTTGCTGCAGACCTAAAAGTTATGGGATATGTAATTTGGACATCATTTGGTGTTCAATGCAAATCAGGACGTGATACCCATTTTCTTGGTTAAAATTGTATATTTGTTATACTATCCGGCTTAGAAATGGCTACTTGTCGCCTTAAGTTAACCACTCTAGGATTAGGGGCGGATACTTGTCACCTGTGACCGACCGACTTGTGACCAAAAAGAGGCACTCAGCAACTCCATGACCACGCGCAACCTATGTCAAAATAGCCTGCAAAAGCTGACATAACGTAAGTAATAAGTCAAACACCAATCCTATAAATATGTGGGTAAACAAAGATAAAGGTAAGTAAAAGAAAGATAAACATTATTACCTTAAGCTCCGATAACCGAATACTTACTTGAGCGTCAGAGTGCAATTGCAGGTTCCCCGCCCATCGTAGTGACTGAGGCGAGCAACTCCAAGACCGGAAGATGAGAGACCGAAGCAGGAACGAGAAGTGGTGCTTGAAGCGGGACAACTAATGTTCGGGTGGTGTTAAGTTAACTCTGAAGGTCCCCCTAAACCTGTGTAAGAACAATTGGCGCCCACCGTGGGGACTGAAGAGTTACGTAAAAACTTGAATGGTATCAACCCACAGCCAAGTGAACGAGCAAAGACCTGACAGAATAATGGCTGGAGCAGACCCAATGGCTCTGCTATTATTATTATAGAGAGAGATGGCTGAAATAAAGCAGAAGGGAGAAGAGGAGATGCGACCAATAAGGCAGAAAAATGAGGACGACATCTACTCGCTGAGGCAGCAGAAGGAGCAGGATATGCGTATCCTCAAGCAGGAGAATGAAGAGTTGAAGAGGAAACTGTTGGGCGAAAGGGCCGACAAGACTAAGGTGATCACGATATCAGGACGCTCAAAGGTAAACACCCCCAGTCCCGAGAAAGAAGATGAAGTGTCCTACCAGACAGAAGAAACCTCAAACCTTGACGAGAGGCGTCACCTATTCGTGGATGGTATCATAAATGTTGAACTACCAGGTAAGTGGAGGGGACTGACGATTGACCGATACGATGGGTCTATGGACCCTGATGAGCATATCGATGCATACACCACTGACATCGGACTGTTCACTACTAGGGAGGCCATAATGTGTCGAGTATTTCCCAATAGCCTCAAAGGGATGGGCATTAAGTTATTTTACCAAACTTCCCCCATACTCTATTGACTCTTTCAAAACCTTGGTAAGCTTGTTCACTACACAGTTTGCCACAAGCAGACCTCACCACCTAACCTCGATCGCTCTCGTGAACATCCGACAGAGGAAGGGGGAATCCCTCCGGGCATTCATGGATGGGTTCAATCAGGTAGCACTTCAAATCCGAAACCTCAATTCTGAGGTCGCCCTCCACCACATGGTCACAGCTCTTCGACCAGGACCCTTTGCTGACAGTCTTTGCAAGAAACCTGCCATGGACATGAACGAGATGAGGGTAAGGGCATCTAAATTCATGCGCCTAGAGGAGCTAAGAGACTTTGGGGGGCAGATGAAGACAGAGCCCCAAACCCCATTACCACTTCCAGCCGGACAAAACCTGAATTAGAGATAAGCTCTTTTTTCCACCGCCACCAGCGCGACCAAGGGAAGCTAGGCTCCCAAAATTTGCAAACTATACGCCCCTTAACATTAGCCGGGGGCGAGTACTAGAGAAGACTCTCAGTGCAGATTTAATGCCCACCCCAAGAAAGGCTGCAACTCCAAGGAATGCCGACACATCAAAACACTGCCGCTTCCACCAGAACTACGAGCATACCACAGAGGAATGTTTAGCATTAAAAGATAAAATTGAAGAATTGATTCAAGCTCGTCACTTGAGGCAATTTGTGCGTAACCAGTCCAGGATGGCAAGAAGACAGAGATCCCCTGAACGAAGAGAGCCACGAGGGGAGCCGAAGAGAAGGACCGAGGAAAAGGCGAAAACACTTCGTCCAACATTATCACAACCACCAGGCCCGAGCACGCGCGTCAGAGGAGTTATCAACACAATAGCAAGAGGATTTGCCGGTGGGGGATCGTCAGCCTCGGCTAGGAAAAAACACTTAAGGGCGGTACAGTTAGTGAATGCAATATCCATGCCTATTCGATGAAGGATGCCACCAATCACATTCACCAATGCAAAGTTCAAGGGAATCAACCCATTCCAAGATGATCTTATGGTAATCATAGTTGAGATCGAGAACTTCTCGGTTATGAAGACCCTGATGGATCAAGGAAGCTCACTTGACGTGCTATATTGGAACACCTTCAAGAAATTGTGCCTTTCGGACGACGAGATACAGCCATACAAGGACCAGATCATGGGGTTCTCAGGAGAACGAGTTGACACTAGGGGTTACATTGATTTGTATACCAGGTTCGGAGAAGAAGGGGAGTCCAAGTCAAAAACCATTAAAATACGATATCTACTGGTAGACACTGATACATCGTATAATGTGCTCTTAGGAAGGCCATCATTGAACCTGCTGGGGGCGATAGTGTCAACACCCCATCTGGCCAGGAAGTTCCCCTCTCCGATAGGCGACATCATCACGGTCCACATGAATCAGAAAACAGTCTGGGAATGCTACACAGCAAGCCTTAGAATTGAGCCTCAAAACCAAGTCTCGAGGGCAGAAGGAAGAGTTTCCAAAAGCAGTTGGAATGCTTTTGAACCCCAACAAATGCGTTTTCGGAGTTGAGGGCAGAAAATTCCTCGGATTCATGCTAACCAGTAGAGGAATCGAGGCAAACCCCGACAAATGTCAGGCAATCATGGAGATGCAGAGCCTGAAGACCGTCAAAGAGGTGCAACACCTAGTTGGAAGAGTAGTCACCCTGTCGCGATTCATGCCAAAGATGGCCGAAAAGATCAGGCCCATTTTAAGTTTACTAAGAAAAGCATCCCACTTTAAGTGGGACGATCGATGTGAAGATGTCTTCATCCAATTAAAGGCATTTTTAGCTTCTCCACTAGTAATACAGAAGCCTTGCATCGACCAGCCCATCATTGTTTACCTATCGGTATCAAAGGATTCAATCAAAGCAGCCTTGGTTCAGGAGATAGAGGGAGAACAACAACCTGTATATTTTACCAATAGGACCCTGCAAGAGGCAGAGACGAGGTACCAAATGATTGAAAAAGTGGCTCTGTCCCTAGTACTCACAACAAGAAGGATGCGTGCATACTTCCAAAATCATGAGGTGATCGTAAGAACTGACTACCCGATAGCTCGAATCTTGTCCAAACCTGACCTGGCAGACGAAAGATCACATGGTCGATAGAGTTGTCGGAGTACGCAATAGGATATGAGCCGCGAGGAGCCATCAAAGCGCAAGTCTTAGCAGATTTCATAGCAGAGATGAGGCAGGAACCCTCGGAACCGAATACCATCCAGCCGGTATGGATCTTATACGTAGACGGTTCCTTGAATAGTAAAGGTCCTGGATCAGGGGTGGTATTGGAAGGACCGGGAGACCTCTTGGTAGAATAGTCCCTACACTTCGGATTCAAAACGTCTAATAATCAGACTGAGTACGAAGCCCTCATAGCAGGACTTGAATTAGCCCGAGATATGGGAGCACAAGATGTAGTTTGCAAAAGCGATTCACAGTTGACAGTGGGGCACATAACCGGGGAATTCCAGGTCAAGGATCCTTTATTGCTGAAATACTACCACAAAGTCCGAAGACTCTTACAAACTTTCTCATCCGCTAAGGTAGAACATATCAAGCGAGAACACAACGCCCGTGCTAACTTACTGTCCAAATTAGCCAACACTAAGAAGAGGAGTCACCATAGATTCTTAGTTCAGTAGACGCTAGAAGTCCCTAGCATTGACGAGAGGGAACATAGTTGTTGTGTATCAAAAACAGAAGTAGCATGGTTCAAACCAATACGACAATTCCTCTTAACTAGGCAGTGCGCAAAAAAGGAGGAACGAATGATGAGAGTGAAGAGTAGTCGGTTCATCCTGGTTGGATCAGAGTTGTACAGACGGGGATATACCAGACCATTGTTGAAATGCAATACTAATGAAGAAGCTCGATACGTCCTCAAAGAATTACACCAAGGAATATGTGGACTTCACACAGGTGCAAGAAGTACCCTCGCCAGAATTCTTAGAGCAGGCTATTACTGTCCAACTATACAGGCCGATTGCGCAGAATACTCAAAGAAGTGCGAGAAATGTCAGGAGTTCAGTAATCTCAACCACAGCGAGCCAGAGACTCTAGACAGCATCACGCCCCCATGGTCGTTCGCTATGTGGGGAATGGACATTATCGGTCCTTTTCCCCCAGGAAAAGGGCAATGCAGATTTCTTTTGGTAGGAGTCGATTATTTCACGAAGTGGATCGAGGCCAAACCACTAGCAACCATCACAGCTGCAAAAGTTAAAGGATTTGTGTGGAATAGCATTATTAGTAGGTTTGGAATACCTCACACGATCGTCTCGGACAATGGGCAACAATTCGTTGACTGCACACTGATCGCGTATTACGAAGAATTGGGCATCTGACATGTTACCAGCTCGGTAGAACATCCCCAGACCAACGGCCAGGCTGAGGCCGCCAACAAGGTCATCCTGAATGAGTTGAATAAATGACTAGGAGTAGCAAAGGGAAGATGGCCAGAGGAGCTGCCACAAGTGTTATGGGCTTATATATGCACACCACAATCAACCACAGGAGAGACCCCCTACAGCATGGTATATGGGACAAATGCAATGATTCCAGTAGAAGTGGGGGAGCCGACTATACGTCGGCAGCTAGAACGCATGGATCTCAACAACGAAAACTTAATGATCAGCCTAGACACCATCAGCAAATTAAGAGAAAGGGCCCAGATCCGGGAGCAAGCCAGCAAAGCCAGAGCAGCCCGAAGATACAACACTAAGGTGAAACCGAGAAGCTTCCACCCAGGGGATTTGGTATGGAGAATGCGCAGCGACGTAAGAAAGAACGACGACAAGTTCTCGGCTAATTGGGAGGGACCCTTCCACATCTCAGCCATTGCAGGAAAAGGCGCGTATCGTCTGGAGCATCTTTCCGGACAGGCCGTCACGAGAATGTGGAATGCTACTCATCTAAAGTTTTATTTCAGTTGATTAATTGTAGGGGCACTCTTTCCTTGACCAATGTTTTGTCCCTAAGGAGGGTTTTCGCTGGTAAGGTTTTAACGAGGCCTATAACTTGTAATTCGTAAATGAATGAGGTATTACACCGAATACTATTCGTTTTGCAGGGATTTAAGTTACCTTCCAAGTTAAAACTCGCACAACCCAAACATCACTTAAATAATAGTCACTCCATCACGGTCATCACTCCATTGTGAAGCACCTAACATCCTCTTGGAGCCATTTCACTCTATTGTGAAACTCCGACAGCTATTCCTCATCACCAACCCTATCCTAGCCTTCCTCGCCCTCCTCCTCTCCTCCAGCCGGGTCGTTATAACCCTTCTCCGCAGTAGGTGCAGGGTTGTCGGCAGCAGTAGGAATCTCCCCAATAGGTAACAGCGGTGAGGAAGGTTACTCTCAGCCAACTTGGACGGAAGCATGCCGGTCATGTTGGGCTGCTCATAAAATTTAGCGTGACCACTGCCCAACACCTCTTCGGACAAGTCCGAGGAACCCTCAGAGATCCTAGATTCCGCCCTAGCGCTTGAAGAAACACTCCCCGTAGACTCAGAAAAACAAGACAAGAATGACATCGTTACCTCTGGGTATAAAGGTGCTGCACCTAGCCACTACGAAGTATGATTGGTTGCTGGATATCGGAGGTATTCAGAAAAGCACAAAACACCCAATGATCCCAACATGCCTATTTATAGAAGAAAAACTCGTCTCCCAAGGAATCTGAACAGTGCACGATCAACTTCTCACCATTAGATCATTTAAGCTCGACTTGCAAGCAAGACACGTCATCACTAACCATAGGAAGCAAGGATGAAAAACACCATTGTCCCGCCTTCAAGGAGCGCCAAGGTTTTTTCAAAATAGTAAAGAATCAGTACCTTTTCGCCTACCAGCAGCCAGCAGGGTTAACACTAAGACCGAAACCTTTTCGTTCTCAAAGTCACCCAAGCTTGGGGGGCAAGTGTACTATCCGGCTTAGAAACGACTACTTGTCGCCTTAAGTTAACCACTCTAGGATTAGGGGCAGATACTTGTCACCTGTGACCGACCGACATGTGACCGAAAAGAGGCACTCAGCAACTCCATGACCACACGCAACCTCTGTTAAAATAGCTTGCAAAAGTTGATATAACGTAAGTTATAAGTCAAACACCAATCCTATAAATATGTGGGTAAACAAAGATAAAGGTAAGTAAAACAAAGATAAACATTATTACCTTAAGCTCCGATAACCGAATATTTACTTGAGCGTCAGAGTGCAATCGCAGGTTCCCCACCCATCGTAGTGACCGAGGCGAGCAACTCCAAGACCGGAAGACGAGAGACCGAAGCAGGAACGAGAAGTGGTGTTTGAAGAAGGACGACTACTGTTCCGGTAGTGTTAAGTCAACTCTGAAGGTCCCCCTAAACCTGTGTAAGAGCCTTTGCTATATATTTCATTTAAATAATATTTATGCCCTTCATTTTCATTAACTTTACTAGTTACTACTAGCAAGAAAAATCGGTTAAATGTTATGTTAAATAAATATGTAAATTAATCTTTATGTAAACCTCCAAAAGTTCTATAATTGTTGTTACACTCTATACTTAATATAAAATAGAGATTAGATGTACAAAATTTCACGTAACCAATAGATTATGTTTTCTTATTGCCACATTGGACACATTAAATTACAAAAACCAAATATTAATAATGAGAAAGATGTTGAATATGCATTTTCCTAAAGTTGTTTCATTCCTCGGAGACGCTGAAAATATATAACGATGCAAATAGATGCCAAAAACTTATTTATTGTTAAAGAAACACTACATATAGTAAAACAATAACATAGAACAAAGTTTAGCATTCAGAAAAGCATGTAAAGTAATTTGTTTAAAATCCATCAAGTGGTGGCGGAAAGTCATGCAAAACCATAGGACCATCACATGGTTGAGAAGAGCAATCATAATCAATAAGTTCCATAATCAATTTCTCAAACTCCAACTCACTGAGTTGATTGGTTGAACTTAATTGGCTTTGAGAGATGTTTCGCCAGCAATTGACTTGGCTTGGATGTGAGGTGGTAGCAGTAGTATTTTCCGTAGCCATGGTTAGCATAAAACCAAAGCAAGCATCATTACCACCACCTTGTTGCATGTTTCTCAACATAGCTCCATCAACCTCATTTATTGAATTTGTAAAATCCACTATCTGCATCAAATTGGGTAGATTTGGATGGGAGAAGGGAGCACTTGCCTCATTCAGATTTTGCATGAAACTATAATTACCTTTGCTTTGAGGCTTCTTCTTCAACAATTTAATTGCCTGATCACAAACCTCAATTTTGGCATCCACATGTGCACAAAAGGCCCTTAAATGATCCTCTTCCATATTTATGATACTTGGATCCCATGTTGGATACTTGATGTTGCTAATCTGTTTATACACTTTGCAAATCTCAACTTCAATCATGTTCTTCCTATTTTCAAGAAACTCTTCAATACTATAAGTCTTCTCAGGTCTCTCATTCTTTAATTGATTTTCATAGTACTCTTGAATGATGGAATGTACCTCTCTACGATTTTGAGGTGAAATCATTGGTCCAACATCACCATTATCATCATATACAATCAAACAGTGCCACCACATTTCTTGGAAAATTCAGAGATTTTCTTCATTAGTCCTTTCTTTTTTCGAATGAAAGTTGCCTTGAGAGATCTTTCGTTTGAGATAGGTTTCAAAGTTATTCTTGCACGGCCCATTTTCTAAAATAAAAACATACAACAAGAAATTTTGATAATAAACAAGAAACAACCAAAGAATTCACCAATAATATATATAGTATACAAACAGTACAAGAATTCAAATATAATAGTTCTTGCATTTGAGAAAAAGAAAGTATATAATGGTTTTTGCATTTGAGAAAAAGAAAGTATACCTGACAAAAGGAAGAACAAACAAAAAGGAGGGAATGAAATGAAAAAGTCTGAAGGAAAGAGTTGTTGATAAAGAGAGTTGATGGCCTGTTTTCTTTTCTTGCAAACGACAATGAACTTTCTTTAATAAGACAATTTTTAAGATTATTTATGCACTACCCATTTTCTAACTAAATGACATAATAAAATTTTTAATAGAAAGCTACAAATAACAAAACAATTAAGAATAATATATAATAAAAATGACACAAAAGTTCAACAATAACATGTTAGAGTAAGAGAGCATAACTGGCAAAATGAAGAACAAACTAAAGGAAGAACTGAAATGGAAAAGCCTAAGAGAGAAAGTTAATGAGAAAAAGAGAGTTAATGACCCCTGTTTTCCTTCTTTTTTCTTCCTTTTAAACATTAATCAAAATTCTTCAAGAAAATAAATCTTTTATGACATTTAATGCATAATAACAAACGTGGTTGCTATAAACTTTCTATAAATTAATTTTAAAAATTTTAAATAGATCATATAAATTCCAACATAAATATATCATTATAATCCATCAATTAATATAAATAACTTTCTATAAATTAATTTTAATTAGATCATATAAATTCTAGTACAATTAAATAATATTTAATTGTAATCCACCAATAAATATAAATAACTTGAATTTTTATGATTAACAACTAATTTTAAAAAAAATGGTTGATTGAAATCAAATCTTAATGATTAGAATATTCTTTTTCAATTTCTTTTAAGATATAGTATCAATTGTAATAAATTATTTATCTTTTATCTCTCCTAGTCTAAATCTTTATTCATGTTATTTTGTTGTATCTATTTGATCTCTCTCTTTTTTTAAAATTATATTTTTACCAATTATCTTATCATATATTTTACTTCTATTTTTAAAATTATATTTATGAGTTTATTAGTTCTTTATCATTATGGGTACGTTATACTAAATAAAATATTAAGAATATTATCCAAAAAGGATTTTAATCATGAGAATGGATAAGGACTGTAACTATACAACAAATATATTAGCTTTTTATATAAAAAAAAATCTTGTTTGACTATAAAAATATTGTATAGGCTGGTGAAGCTCAATCAGATAAAAGAGAAACACTAAGTCAATATTATTAATTAATCAATATAGTATGAAATATTTCCATTTAATCTATTGGTTATCACATCACACTTTTACTTCTTTTTTTTTTTTTTTCATGT
>Ga0209700_103707_pt1 | contig 28829 bp, 13 predicted proteins | sample SiratroredBW_FD_187528 | JGI IMG/M metagenome (GOLD analysis project Ga0209700, IMG submission 187528) | Root nodule microbial communities of legume samples collected from California, USA - Siratro red BW (SPAdes) (version 2) | ecosystem: Host-associated > Plants > Roots > Nodule | place: USA... | reverse complement strand
TTTTTTTTTAATCTTTTTATAAAATGATAAAATAAACAAAAGCTTCATATGTATATTTTTTATTTATTTATTTTTTAAATGAAGAAAGAGATTAACATGTAAACTATAGTCTTTTGATTTTTTTTTTCTTTTTTTAAAATAGAATAAAAGACAATGTAAATTATTATTATTTTTTATTTTTTTAAAAATAAGAGAAAAATAATAAATCTAAACAAACAATAAATTTAAAGCTGAATTTTTTGATTGATTTTTTTTAATTGATAAAAACATTTTTTTTTATTTAAGAAACTAAAAATAAAAGAATAACGATATAAATCATTTTTTATATTTTTCTTAATAACAAAATTTAAATTTGATTAAATAACTTTTTTTAAATTTTCTTCGAAAATTAATTAAATTTCACTTTTTTTTAAAATAAAATTTGTTTATCCAGACGAAATTGGGTGTTGATATATATATATATATATATATATATATATATATTTGGAATTATAGAATTATGTAGTATTTTTGAACCTGGAAATGTTTAACGTTGAACTTTAGTAATAATTTTGTGAGTCATTTTTACTGGATGAGTCATTTTTACTGGATGAATATGGGGTGAGGGTTTGGCTTTTTTTCTTTTCTTTTCATTCAAAATCCCGGTGCAAGGTTGTTGAAGCTTTTATTGTTACTTAGTTAGCTTTTTATATTATATAAAATAAATTTTCATAGTTAAAATTTACCATAAATAAACTTGTTTGAATATATAAACTATATATTGGATTTAAATTATGATATAATATTACTTTTAACTATTAACTCTAAGCACCACCAATGATACCATACCAAGAACCCAAACACAAGAAACAGGATATCAAGAACCAAACACTGCATCAAGAACTAAGCAATGCACAACCAACATATTATGGGAATAAAGAGATGAACAAAAATAAATAAAAGATATAAGAATGAAAATATGTTTTCTATTTTTATTATTTTGATCAAAAGTAGAGAACTGAATATATACAAATAATGTACCAATTCTGAGTATAGCTAAATAAACAAAACAACACAAAATTATTATAATATGATAATGTCTTAAAAACAAATAAACAGAAATGATGGTAATTTGATTCTGTCATAACCCGTCCCCCCTCCTTGGGCAAGTTGGGGAGAAAATATTGATGAGACCCAATTAGAACAATATTCTTGAAAGACTAAGGACCTAAGGCTTTGGTATAAATGTCTGTTAGTTGCTCTGTGGAGGAAATGGAAGCAAATGGATGAGATCTTTTTTCAATTTTTCTCTCACAATGTGACAATCTATTTCTATATGTTTTGTACACTCGTGAAACACTGGGTTTCCTACAATGTATCTTACTGAATCATTGTCACAATATAAAAGAGATGGTTGTTCAAAAGGAACTTTGAAATCTTGAAGAAGATATACTAGCCATTGAAGTTCACATGTAACAGTGGTCATTGTCCTGTATTCAGCTTCACAAGAACTCTTTGATACTGTTCCATGTTTCTTTGATTTTTAGGATATAAGAGAATTTCAAAGATACACATTAAAATCAGTCACTGATTGTCTTGAATCATTGCATGTGCCCCAATCACTATCACAAAGTTTTTAGATGTACAAAACTATTGGAAGAGAAAAATAAGCCGAGACTTGGAACTCCTTTAATATATTTGAGAATTCTAATTTCTACATTATAGTGAGCAATTGTGGGCTTATCAAGAAACTAAGAAAGTTGTTGAATAGAGAAGATTATGTCAGGTTGGGTATTAGTGAGATAGATAATCCTTCCAATCATCTTTCTATATGCATGAACATATGTGAAAGACACCCTTCCAGTAAAAGACAATTTAACAAGATTATCTATAGGAGTGTTTGCAGGTTTGCAGGCTAAAAGACCTGCATCTTTTAAGAATTCTAGTGCATATTTCCTTTGATTCATCATTATCCCTTTCTTACTTTGCTACTTCAAGACTAAGAAAATATATTAGATCTCCAAGATTCTTGATCTTGATAGTTTTATTCAAAGCTTGTTTAATTCGATTAATCTCTTTCTTATCATTTCCTGCCAAGATTATATCATCCACATACACCAATATTGTTGTAAAAGATCTTTCAGAAGAATTAATGAACAAGGAATGATCATTCATAAACTGAGTATATCCCGCAGAAATAAAAAAATCTGATAATTTAGCAAACTACTCCCTACTAGCTTGCTTTAGGCCATATAAAGCCTTTTTTAATTTACGAACTTGTCCTGGTTGAATAGAAGTCAAACCAGGAGGAGCAACCACGTAAATATCTTCTTTCAACTCTCCATGTAAGAAGACTTTATTTATATCTAACTATTTCAATTCCCATTTATAAATAGAAGCTAGAGAAAGAACAACCTTATAGTGGTCATTTTTGCTATTGGAGAGAAAGTTTCAGGATAGTAAATGTCCTATTTTTTTGTGTATCCCTTTGCCACTAACCTTGCTTTATACCTTTCAATAGTTTCATCAGCCTTATACTTTATTTTAAATACTCATTTGCAACCTATGACAGTTTTGTCCTTAGGCAGAACAACAGTCTCCCATGTTTGATTTGACTCCAAAACAGATATCTAACATTGTTTAGCCTCTTTCAGTCATGTTTCACAACTTCAGAATAAGTGTTTGGGTCAACATGTGAAGAAATAGACATAACAAAATATGTGTAAGAAAGTGATAATTTATTATAGGACAAAACTTAATTCAAAGGATGTTTAACTTTTGAAAATGTATTGGAAACATTGAGATTATAATGATAATCCTTTAGATACTCATGTGGTTTTTTTGTTCGGGTACTCATTTGAGTTGACTGTATTATTTCATGAGCTTCATTAAGGTTTTGGTCAATATGGAAGCAAATTTCTTCTGGAACCTCAATGTTTGATTCATGGTCACTATTACTATTGTCTTCTACATTATCACATGATGCAATGGATACAAAAATGATTTGTGATGATTGACTCAAAATAGGTTGGTCTTTGGTAAAAGGATTTTGATAAAGAATGTTAGGATTGTTAGTTTTATTGTTAGTATCCTCAACCTTTTGATACAGAAAAACATGTTCATAATAAACAACATCCCTAAACACAAAAGTATCTGTGAATTGAATATTGAACAAAACATATCGTTTTGATCATCCAATGAAGCATACAATCACAATCATATTCAAGATCACAAACTTAATTGCTTAAACCACCCATGGAATGCACTGAATGTAGTAGGATCCCTATTCTAATTTAGTGTACTGGTGTTTCCTAGATTTGGAGTGGATTAAAGTGAATATTGATAGTGTTGAGGATTCTCATAGTCTTACTGTTTGTGTGAGTATCTTGAAAGAGAGTTGTGAGGAGTATAATAATATTTTTTCTGCTTTTATGGGGAATAAAAAGGTCATGTATGCTGAGATCATGAAAGTTATTTTTCTATTGAACATGGTCAATTTACTAGTTTTATAAAGCTTTGAGAGTGATTTTACTTTACTCTGTCCAGCCTTTTTCTTATGCTATCCCTTTCATAAAAAGAAGTGGAGAGGTGTAAACTGATATGTTGACATAAAATTTAAAGTTTCTCTTTCATATTTTTAGAGAAGGCTGTACAGATTAATTGGTTAATTTGAATGTCGACAATAAATTAGTATTTATTTTACACTTTATTATGCTCCTTATGTTAGTTTGAATTTTTTCTATAATAAATACCAATTTTCTTTGTCTTAGTTTGACGTGCTTTTCATATTGTTAAATCATTTTCTTTTCTTTTTAATAGTATTTTTCAATATTAATCTGATGTTAAAATTTAAAATAACGTATAATTAGAGTTAAAAGAAAAATACAATAGCTAAAACGACTAACTCTTGTGTTAAAAAAAGTTATTTTAAAATCTAGTTTTAATTTTTTATACGTCACTTCATATCACATAATCTTTCTTAATTAGTATTTAGAATAAAAGATTTTTCAAAATTTTTAGTTTTCACCCATCTTTTGTTATATCTTATTTTTAAGATTTTAATTTCTTTAACAGGTCTAACAGTAGATTTTGTATAGATTCCATCATAAATTATATATATATTTTATTGATTATACATTATTACTATTATCATTATTAACGGATGAAAATACTTTAAAAAACTAACAAATTTAATTCTATCTTCTCATTTCTTATATAAATAAAAATAATTTTTTCTTGAATTTTTATTTTATTTTTTACTTTATATTTTATTATCATAAAATTGATGACTTTATTTAATTATAAGAAATTTGATAAGATTACGTTTTTCTTTAGATATATTAATTAGACGCGCATAACTAAATATTACTATTTTATTATTATTATTATTATTATTTTATTTTGAATATTGACTATTTGATTAAACTATTTTATTTAAGATTTTAAAATATTTAATCAAGATATATTAATCAGATATGTCTATTTAACATGTAACTAATTATTGCTATTTTATTTTTAATATTATTATTATAATTTGAATTTGAATAACTTCTTAAATGGTAGATTATCTACCTGTTGTAAAAAAAAGAAATCATGATTGATTTGTCTCTTTCAAATCATCTTCTTCTCGGATTAAAAAACCATTCCCACTTAATAAAAGATTATTTATATTAGATCCCACAAAATTTAAATACAATAACAGGAATATCATTTGTGAATAAAATCTACCTACTATCATTAGAAATACAAAAATAAAAAATAAAATTCTTGAACCCTTATTCATAAAAATAAACTAAAAATACTGTTTCTAAAAAAAAAGTGTTTGCAGGTGTTTTAAGATGGAGCATTGAACATATGATAAATATCCTGCAGAAACCCCTGTGTCGCTCTAATTTACAGAAAATGCAGTAATCCATCTTCTTGTAATTCCATTTACCAATTGTATTCTATTATGCAGTAATTTCCTATTCTATTCTGCAATGATTTGATTTGTTAAGAATAAAGACAATGCTAAGATATAAATGAAAAGAAACTTTAAGTGCTATAACATATAGAATGAAAAAAAAAAAAAAAAAAAAAAAAAAAAAAAAAAATAAAAAAAAAAAAAAAAAAAAAAAAAAAAAAAAAAAAAAAACAAAGAAAAAACAGGTGTATATTACCCAGATTTGTTAAGAATAAACATAACGTTGAAGAATAGATGAAAAGAAATTTTTAGTGGCTATAATATACAAAACAATTCTCATATTGAACTTAAAATTGACAAAGACCAAGAATTTGCAGAAAATTTCGATACAGTATAAATTTTTTCTATTCACTCAATCTTTGACATGGTGGTTGAAAGAATGCGAAAAGGTTTTACTTAGAAAATTACCCTACATTTGCTCAGCTACAACACATAGGGAGAGTGCCAAGAGAGACAGACAAGACCAAAGGAAGTGTCAAGTTTTAACCATTAGGTTAACCTTGTATACACATATGGAGCCCACCATATGATTCAAAATATTTATTAAGATTAATTACTTTTATTTTACGAATCATAGTAATTAAATTTCGAATACTAAAATATAAAAGTTTATTTTATTTTTTAGACCTGTTGATTTGAATATTTAATTAGTAAACACACTATACTAAAATATTACTTAATTTATAAAGTTTTTTAAATAAAAATATTGTAAATATAAATATATGTCATAAAATTGAAGTTAATTCAAATAACTATGCTATAATTAATATTTTTCGTGTCAAATTATATATTAATTTAGCTCTTTTGGTTTAATTATAGAAAATAATTATATCTTTATGTTATTGTGATAAAAACTTTAAAAGTTTCAATTGAAAAAAATAGTTGTGAAAAAGTTTGATTAAAATTCTTTCAAAATTTATTTTTGTTTTAAAATAGGAGAAATAATATTTAAATGTAATTTAAGAGAGAGAAAATGGAAAATAAATGAGATTACTTAATAGCTTTTTATATTTATCAAAGCTTTTTCTTTATGCCGTATCGCTAATGAAATATTACAATTGTAATATATAATTTGCTCTTTTATTGATTATTTCTATATTAAACAAATTACTTCTATCTTTTAATTTATACCTTGTATTTTTTATGAAACCTATGTCGAAACAGATCAATTTTATTTTTATCAACTGCGTGAATGATATATTAAACAAAAAATCTTATAAAACTCAATTATTTGACTCTGTATTCTAAAATTATAATTTGATTTCATTACAATAACATTAATTGTAATCTGAAAATTATAACTACTAACTTTCTTCATTTTACAACACAGCAGATTTCATTTCATTTAGAAATCCAATATTTACCATCTACTTAACATATAACACAAAACATAGAAAAACAATTTTTATTCTTTATCTTATCATTAGTTGTAGAAAAAAAGAAAAACAATGATGCTCTTTTTTTTCTTTTTTACATTTTTATATTTTTCAAATTTGTACATCTATGGGGTAAAAGAATTTTCTTCCTATTAGACTTGCATAACCTCTAGAAACTTATGAAAGCCTCAAAAGAGGAAAATACCCACAGACCACAAAGCACCGAAAAAAAAGAAAGGAAAAACATAAACTGTGAAGGAAAAGGATGGAACTTAGAAGAAAAAAAAAATAATATTTACTCATTTATTTAAAGTTAAATAATATATAATAAAGAAGACCCACACACTCAATACTAAATTTTAAAATAAAGGTAATGTCATTTTTTTATATAGGTTGAACTCTTATCTTTTCGATATTTCTCCTCTCAATTTTCTTAACAACAGGTTAAAGGTGTTAAGATATAAGGGATAAGTCAAGAAAGATATAATATCAGAATCATGTGCACAAGTATATTTGATATATTTAGAATTCTTTCGGCATCTTGGTTATGATAAATCATAGGATGTAGTTTGGAATTGATTGATAAAATACACTACTAAACAAATGCCATTACATGTGTAGGTGAGATACAGAAGACGTCAAAAAGTCTTTGATAAGATTTAGTGTCATGAGAAAGAGCATAGTCATTTTGCATAGGGTTATGTAGATCCCAAAATATACAAAAATATCTAAAACATCTTTTTTTTTTTTAAAGTTGCTATCAAGATAACATTTGATATTTTGGATGTCCAATCATCAACATGGTTGTGAAATTGGATACAATTTTCTTAGTAAACAAACAATCTTCAGATTGAGATTGAATCTATAGATTGAAGAGAAATGAAAAACTTAGCAAACCACTATCTACTAACTTGTTATAGTTATAAATCGTATAAGGATTTGGTTTAACATTGGTGAAACTATGAGGTAATGTCATGTAGACTTTTTCATCCAAGTCACAATATAAAAAAATGTAATTAACATCTAGTTAATGAAAGTGCTAGTTTTAACTAGTAACAAGAGAAAGAAGGAGTCACACAGTCGTGAGCATGGAATAGTGAGTTTGTTCTTCGAGAGCAAAACAAGTTTTATATCTTTACTTCATGAATGATAATTGGTACCATTTCATTAAAGATTAATAAGAATCATAATGTAAGTAGTATGAACTCTAGGAATTTTGGGACTAGTCCATATGTTTTTCACTTTTGATTAAAGGTGAGGATCATGACCAAACATGCAAATAATGAGCGAGAAGAATAGCCTAGTGTAAGCAGGATGAGTTTTACCCTGTTCTAATTAGGAAGTGAATTTAAACTCAATTTATTCTTGTAAAATCGACCTCTAATGAAAAAATTGTCATAATTTGTATATTATAAATGAACTTAAATAATTTTAATTCATGTGAGATCTTCAACACATTCTACTTATAAGATTTAAATATTAAATATATTATAATAAAATATTACATGATTTATAAAATCTTTATAAATTACTTCACAGACCCAAACAAGTATTGTAGGCACCCGAAAAGAACATTACTCCTCCATACACGTTCCTACTTATAGCCTCAAAGTTATATTTAATGTATTCTAAGCATGTTGCGATTGTTTCTTTACATAATTCCTTGGTTACCCACCGATCAGGAAATGTTAACTATTTTACAATTTTTTAATAAGTAAAAATATTTATATTAGTATATACTATTAGTAATAACTGAACAAATACTAATTAAAATAAATAAAGTTAACTTCGACCTAATTAATGTTAATCTTATTTAATTTTAATATTTATATGTATTTAAATTAGCGGGACTCAATTTGTACATCTTTGTGATAATAAATATGAATAATAAATTATTTTTTAAAAGAGTTTAAGCATGACTTCTAAAGGAAGAGTGAATTGTACTTTTAAAGATTTTCAAATATATTATGAAAAAGATTGAAAGAAAGAACTTTTTCAATTGGAAGAGTTTATTATGAGATCAGTAGCTATACACAAAAAATCAATCAATTAAGAAGTAGAAACAATCAATTGAAATATTAGTCACTACAACATAAAAAAAATATCAATTGATTAAATCTTGTTTGTCAGAAATTCACCCAAAAATAATAATCAATTCAAATTGAAAAATGCTAAATTTAAATTTCTCAAATTCTTGTTCTAAAACTTTAATCAATTAAATTTCAAGAACAATCAATTTCAATTTTGAGTTTATCACCAAATTAACAACACAAAGGATCAATTGATTAAATCACAGAATCAAGAATTTGTCTTATCAAAATTATACAATTATAAAAAATGATTAAGAAATGTGAAGCTTTCATAAAAAACACAAGTTGATACACTTAAGATCAATTGACAATTCACAAGTAAATTATAATATGCCCTGATGAGCAGATTTCAGACAATGCAGTACAGTGAAACCAATCAATTAAATTTCAAAAATAACTAATTCAAAAACATGCAGTGATAGAAAATTATGCAGAATTAAGATTAAGGAAAAGAGAGAGAAAGAACACCAAAATTTATACTTGATCATTTTTCCTAAAGAGTTATATCCGGTCTCCTTGTCAATAAGCAAAATTTTTTTTAACTAAATAACACCAGTATTCAAATAATACAACTAAGAACCAACCTTGCATCCTGCAAAAACACGCCAAACGCAGCGCATAACCCTATTGTGCCCCTACAAAAGTAAATCCTATACAATTGTAGTCTCAATACAACTTCCAATCAATGAAATTGAAAAGAAAACACCACTATAATCACATCAATACTCAACCAGTCAAAGAAAACAGATTGCAGTGACTTTCCTGAGTGAAACACAAATGAAAAACCAATGCAGTGCAATCAAAATAGCAGATGAGCTTCAAGAATCCCTTCCTTGGTTCTTTTTGATTAAAAAAGCATTCTTAGTTCACAATGTTTCTTGTCAATTTTTGCTTTTGACACGTTCTCAATTTTGTCTCATTGTTAGAATGTATTTTTCATAACTGTTATATACTGATTTGAGATCTATTACAGTTATATTAAAAATAATCAATTAAAAACAAATTTAAATTGATTCATTTCCTGCTAACAGGATCTTTCAGCTTGTTGTTTTTGAAAAACAATCTATTGAAAACATTAGTGAACTATTTTTACTAAAATATAGTTAGTCCAATTCTAGTTTTTATATTTCAAAAAACACTTAGGATTATTAGAGCTCATTCCAAATAACATATGATACATGCACATGATAAGACAACACACAATAATACTAAGTCATCTTCAAGTCTCCTTTGTATTTGACTTGAGTTATTTTCATCAAATACATAGATAGCAACATTGTCGATAATTCTTAATTCAAATGTCCAAATTTAAAGACGACAAATCTCCTCACTTACAATTTTTCTCTCACTTTATATAAAATCATCTGACACTCATCTCATTCATTCATATTCATTTCCTTCACTAACATTCATTTTCCATTCATACTCATCTTCTTCACCCACATTCATTTCCTTAACCCACACCCATCTCCTTCGAATTACACTCATCTCTTTTATCCACACATATTTATATTTTTTTCATCCAGACACATCTCCTATTTACCACAATTTTTTTTCTCTTTTTTATTTGTATTTTATTTTATTAAAAATGAAGGCATTATATAAAAAATATGTTTTATCAAAAATTACTATCATTACCGTCGACCAAACTAAAACAAATTATATTCATTTTAAAGTAAATTTTATTTAACACCAACTTAATTAGTATTAAATTAAATAAATTTTAAAATAAAGATGTATCAATGTCAGTGTAGAATCAACAATATTAATCAATGGTTTTATTTAATTAATGATGAATTAGTGTTGTTTAAGATGAAGTTGCTTAGAATTAACCTCAAAAATACGATACTAATTAATTTCCTACTAGTAGTAGAGTTTTTCACACATTGTAAACTTGACATTATTAATTAATTAAATTATATTTGTTATCAACATTTGACCGACTTTAAATATCTGTCTTAATATAATATAATTTTTAAAGAGATGTTAATTAATATTCATGTATTTTTTAAAAAATCTTATTTCATAATTTATATCTGAAAGAGTGCTAATATATTTATGTATATTTTCAAAAATATTATAACACAATTTGTTGATTTGTTTCAAAGATTGACTGACATGTACATTTTGTAAATAATTAATTAATAGTAAATTTTTTAACCTTACAAAATAATTAATTAATACTAAAATTTTTCATCCACATAAATGAGATGGTGGGTTTATATTTATGTATATATTTTTCCTTTGATTTTTATTTTTTTTCATACTCCCACACTTAAATGAAGTAAATATCTTTTCTGACATTTTCTGTTGTCTCATCGTGTTATTTGGAATAAGTAGGATCTTTTCACAGTATCTGAGATAATTGTGTTATTAAAAAGTTGTGGATACAAAATTTAAATGATTATATTGTATGAAAATTTTCTGTAAATTCTTGATCTAATATTTTTGTTTATTTCAATTTCAATTTTTTAATAAAGGATTAGTAAATATCACTTTGTTCAATTTAATAAATAATTTGTAAAGTTAAATGATATTGATGTTTTGTTCATTTATTTTCTTTTTTCTCTCTCTTCAATTACATTTAAATATTATTTCTTCTATTTTAAAACAAACGAATAAATTTTAAAAAAATATAAATATTATTTTTTCTATTTTAAAACAAACGAATAAATTTTAAAAAAATATTAAAATAAAAAATTTCATCACTAATTTGTTGAATTGACAATTGTAAAGTGTCATCACAATAACATAAAATTTAATTATTTTATGTAATTAATCTGCACTTTAAATAAAAAATTAAAATAAAATAAAATAACAACATTATTGAATTTACACTAAACAGCAATATATTATAACATGATTATTCATTAATATTTATATCTTTAATGATAAATAATTCTCTGTTTGTTTGATAAACGATTAAGTCTTTTTCACGTTCTCTTATCACGTTGTTAGAAGATTGTCCGTACAAGATTTAGATGATTATATTGTACCAAAATCTTTAGCAAATTCTTGGTTTAATATTTTTTATTTATTTTAATTTTAATAAAGGATTAGTATGTATCATTTTGTTACATTCAAACTAGTATTATTAATTTATATTCTAAACAATTCTAGTTTGAATAGAGAAGAATAAAAACATCATTGTGAGAGTGGAGGAGAAAGCAACATTAACTGCATTATTTTACTAAAATTATTTTTTAATATTAACCATGTAGGGAACTCATTTAGTTATGTGAATTGAATAAATCACTTTATATTTTAAGTTATTTGTACATAATCACTAAATCTTATTTATGTTTTTATTATATGTTAATCAATTTAATAATTTTTTTATATAATTTTATGCATTGACTTATTAGATATATTATGATTTATGGTTATATGTATTATTACATATATTGATTATATTTTATTATTAATTACATTTAATTACTTGGGATTTAAGAATTAATTGAGTCTAATTATCTGACTAGATGTGCTTGTAGTTCTAAAAATCTTATTGTGAAAGGATGAAATATATTGTAAGAAATACAAAATTTAAAATTTCATGAATCTAAAAATTCTATTATGAAAGGATGAAATATATAGTAAAGAATACAAAACTTAAGATTTCATGTTTTATAGTATTTTGCATAAAATTGTGAGAAGAAGTCACTATGACACATGTTTGTATCCCCAGGTTACTAGCGACATGTTTGCATCCAAATAATTATAAATTTTTTATTTATAATTAATTCAAATAATTATTTATTGCAGTTATAGGGACAATTGTTCCTAAATAAAAGGAAAACTAAGCAATGAGATTTTTATGAGAAAGTTTGATTTATTGTTTCCTTTCAACTCTATTGATAAAAAATAAAAACATAATACAAACTAAAATACATAACACTAAACTTTATTTTATAGTAGTTGTTAAGGTTTACATTATTAATTTATTAATTTTAATAACTAAATATTATAAGTTATAAGATTATTTTAATTAAATTAAATATTCTTATAATTATTCATGTATCATCATCATGCTGTATATACTTAAATATATCAATAATATTAAATTTAATATGAAATTTTTAATTGACTAATGTGATAATTTTTAATTGAATAAATATTTTTTTTTCAAAAAGATGTTAAATAATACATTTTAAAAAATATTATTTCATAATATTAAGGCATATTTTAAAAATTATCATCTCATGATTATTAAAATTTAACATACACTATTTTCTATAAAAATAATTAATTAATTATTTTACACATTTAAGTTTAACGTAATCGTCTAAAACTTCACACTTCTAAGTCTAATATTTGCTATGTGTTGTAAAAAAAGTTATTTTTTTTAAGTAAACCTTTTTCACATTCTTTCAATCGTTGTGTGCATACAAAATTTAGATAATTATGTTGTCTCAAAATCTTCTGTAAATTTTTGGTTTAATAATTTTTTTATATCAATTTAATTTTTTTAATAAAGGATTAGTAAATATCATGTTGTTCAATTTAATAAATTATGTGTACAGTGAAAAATATTTATGTTTTGTTCATTTATTTTTTTATTTTTGTCTTCAATCACATTTAAATATTATTTCTTCTATTAGAAAACAAACAAATAAATTTCAAACAAAAATATTAAAATAAAAAAATTCATCACTAATTTATTGAATTGAAACTTTTTAAATTGTTTATCATAATAACATAAAATTTAATTATTTTTTATAATTAGTTTGCACTTTAAATAAAAGAGATAAAATAAAGTAAAATAACAACATTATTTAATTTACACTAAACAGGAATATATTATAACAGCATTATTCATTAATATTTATATTTTTAATGATAAGTAGATATGATAGTTTTATCCACTATTTAATGTAAATAAACATATTATATTGATCTATACTTCTTTAGATAACAGGATCATCATAAACACTTTTATTAAGTAGTTTTTAAAACTAATTATTTATTTTATAGTAGTTGGTAAAATTTAGATTATTAGTTTATTAATATTAATAACTAAATATATTATTTAAACTAAGTAAGTTGTTTTTCACATTCTCTTATCATCATGTTTTTATAAGTACAATATTTAGACCATTACATTGTACCAAAGTCTTTTGCAAATTCTTGATCTAATGTTTTTTATTTATTTTCATTTCAACTTTTTTTTAGTAAGAAGTGTTCTTTCTGATTTATTATAAAATAAATAAAGGATTAGTATATGTGATTTTGTTGAAATTAATAAATTATTTGTTATAATGAAATGAAATTTATGTTTTGTTTTCCATTTTCACATGTAATATTTCTTATTATCATTATATTATTCACTAACATTATTTTGTAATATTGACTAATATACGGAAAACTTATTTTGTTCATTATTGTGAATTGAATAAATTATTTTATATATAATTAGTAATTTAAGTTGCATGTTTAGATAATTAATTTGAAAGTGTATTTTATCTTATTTCATGTTTTGTTATTCTTGAACCGATATTTTGTGACTATTTGGTAAAATTTGATAACTATTTTATTTTAATCTGTTTATTAATTGTCTTGATATTAATTTCATACATTGTGTTATTAGATATATTAGGATTCGTATTTATACGTATTATCACATATATTGATTATATTTTATCATTAATTAAATTTAATTATCTAAAATTTAAGAATTGATGAAATCCAACCATGTGACTAGTGGAATGCGCTTGAGGTTTGTAAGAAATATAAAACTTAAAAATGTCGTATAAAATTACGAGAACAGGCCACTAATGAAATTTTTGAATTCAAATAATTATAATATTTTTTATAATTAGATTTAATTAATCATAATATTTATTTAATGTATGTTATGAATTAAAATTGTTTAAATAACATTAACCGTGAATAAACATCAAGAAAAATTAAATAGTTATCAAATTTCACCCAGGTAGCCATTAATAAAATTGGTTGAAGAATAACCAAATTTCAAATAATGATATAATACATTCATTGATTAACATATGAATGTATTTTAATGCACTAATAACACAATGCAATTAACTGAATTCACTACCAAGATGAGTCCCTTGTATATTAGGTAATGTTGATATGATAGGAAAAAGATTGTGTGGGTTAGTTGGGGACTGTTTGTAAAAATAAGGACAGTGTTGGGCTTGGGATTAAGGACATCCAGTGTTTTAATGCAGCACTGTTAGGTAGGTAAATGGAAGTGGAAGTTGAAAGCAGATGAAAAAGGACTGTGAAAAGATATCTTAATCTTTAAATATGGTTCTTGGAGATTTTTAGACAAGGAAGGTAATAACAGCAGATAGTCTAGATAGTGAAAGGAATTACAGAATAGGGATCGTAGGGACTGGTTTAATCAGAATTACACCTAGAAGGTAGGGAAACGCAGTAAAATTATTTTTGGAAAGATTGTTAGATTGGGGATAAATCCATAAGGGAAGCATACCCAAGACTATAAAAAAATGTTTAAGTTGAGAGAAACCATTGGTAGGAGAGCTATTGGATATTTTACATTTACACCGATATAAACCCAATAAAGAACTTGATGATGAACGGGTGTGGAAAGGGAGGTACAACTTCCATTATACAGTGAAAGATGCTTATAATAAGCTCAATAGTAAGGATCATGGGGTGGGGGAGAGGCTTTCCATAAGCTGTGGAAGATTAAGAGCACTCCCACCTCTGTGTTCATGACAGGTTGCCAACTAGGGATAGATTAGTTACGTTTGGTGTATCTATTGGAAAACCAAGTTGTGTGTTATGCAATAAATTTGTAGAGAGCAATAAATTTGTAGAGAATGTGTCTAAGTTATTCCAACACTCATATTAAATCTGCCTGTAAGTTATTCTAATCTTAAATAACTGGTTAGTCGTATACATCTAAGTGGTTATCTACGTTCATAACCCTGACATCCATATTAAATCAATGTTTATGAGTTGTTTCAACCTTAAATAACGAATTAGTTGTGTACATATAAGTGATTAGCTACGTTCATAACTCCGACACCCATGTTAAATTACTGTTTGCCAGTTTTTCCAACCTTAAATAACTGGTTAGTCGTATACATCTAAGTGGTTAGCTACGTTCATAACTTCGACACCCATATTAAATCATTGCCTGTGAGTTATTCCAACCTTAAATAAATGGTTAGTCGTGTACATCTAAGTGGTTAGCTACATTCATAACTCTGACACCCATATTAAATCACTGACTGTGAGTTATTTCAACCTTAAATAACTGGTTAGTCATGTACATCTAAGTGGGTAGCTACGTTCATAACTCCAACACCCATATTAAATCACTGCTTGTGAGTTTTTTCAACCTTAAATAACTGGTTAGTCGTGTACATCTAAGTGGTTAGCTACGTTCATAATTCCGACACCCTTATTAAATCACTGCCTGTGAGTTATTCCAACATTAAATAACTGGTTAGTCGTGTACATCTAAGTGGTTAGCTACATTCATAACTCCGACACCCTTATTAAATTACTGCCTATGAGTTATTCTAACCTTAAATAACTAGTTAGTCGTGTACATCTAAGTGGTTAGCTGCGTTCATAACTCCGACACCCTTATTAAATCATTGCCTGTGAGTTATTCCAACCTTAAATAACTCGTTAGTCGTGTACATCTAAGTGGTTAGTTGCATTCATAACTCCGACACCCTTATCAAATCACTGCCTGTGAGTTATTCTAACCTTAAATAACTGGTTAGTCGTGTACATCTAAGTGGTTAGCTAAGTTCATAACTCTGACACCCATATTAAATCAGTATTTGTCAATTATTACAACTTATCAAGGTGGTTAGTCGTGTAGATATAAGTGGTTACCTACGTTCATAATTCCGACACCTATATTAAATCAGTACCTGTCATTTATTGCAGCTTTATCAAGGTGGTTAGTCGTGTACACATAAGTGGTTAGCTACGTTCATAATAACAACACCTATATTAACGTCGCTAACCACTTAGATGGTACATGACTAACCACTTAGATAAAATTGATGAAATTAACAAAATTACCCTTTCATAATGTCAAAATGTCAAATAGGTGTCATTTATATTTCCAAATTTTTCTCTTTTCCCTTTTAAATCAAGTGCCAATTAATGACTCCACACCTTTGCAGTAAATTTATTCCCTTTCAGCCGAAGTACAAAACTCTCTTTCCAATTCCTTTCCTTAGTTCTACTTCTCGCAATGCGTATTCGCGTTCCAAGGTAACATGTTGGGTATTAGTCCCTAGCCTTACAATATGACTATAAGGGGTTATTGATACCCCCACGCCTCTACAGGTATATTGACCACACTCCACACAAACCCATATAGACTGTGATGGGTTAGACGGTTCTTGAATAACCATGCATGAAGCAGTGGCTAGGTTTCCGGCTACGGCAGAGCCGTTCACAATCTCACCGGAAAATTACAAATTCTTTGGTCTCACTTATATAAGCCTCCCTAGATCGTTTTAGTTCCTTCTAAGGTGACTACAACAGTCTAAGACACTATTTAATGAGTTTCCAACACATTTTTTTTTAGACAGCAAAGAGTTTCCAACACATGAAAATATCTATATATTCACCGGAAGGGATGACCGGTGCAACTCGGGTCTTTCTTTTCCAAAATTCGTTTTCCACGTTTCACCACATTATAAATAAATTCTAGTAACTTGAAAGCATTTTAAATTAATCTTACAATATCAATTATGAGTCCATACATTAAAAAATAAAGAAATACCAAAACGGAGTTTTCAAAGAGTCCCCGGAAAATTTAAACATTATTTATCTCCGTTTTCTATATAAACCTCATCAAATGACACATTAAACCATAAAAAATTTATCTATACCACTTACAAGTTGAAGTGCAGTATTCCATTAAGAGAGCTTTCTTTTTTGACGAATTATCGTAGTCTTTGTAACTATCACCTTTTCTCTGCAAAATGGACCCAAACATTTTTTATAACATAGAAGAACGTGAAAGAAATGAAAACAATAGAGTCAGTAACCTTAGACGGCTAAACAAAGGGGTGCTTATTATTTTTTTATTATTAATCCTATTTGTATTTATTTCCTATATTTTTCTAATTTAAAATTTTTTATTTTTATTATTTTTTATTTTTTTATGAAAAAGAATATAATCATACTTATAGAGTTTCTTTAATATATAAAATATGGGAAGGTACAAATGGTAAAATCATTAATCTAAGTACTTAAGATGTAGTGCATCGATATTAACTTTGTGTGAGGACTTCACGACTTCAAGTGTAACATTCATATCTCATCCCATCATCTATCTCCTCCAAATTAATCATAAAAAATTTCAGGGAGTTTTGACTCGAGTTTCATCATTGCCTTTATCACAAACTTAAAAGTTTCAAACGTAGGCATCAATTGAAAAATATTCTCATCTTCCAATTTGAATGGAGTGAAGTGAGCACACCAGAACTTCAGCAACAAAACATATTCTGGAACATCCCAACCCAAACAAAGGATTAGACGTAATCCAGTCAGAATCTCGAACGAGAACATTGCAGGTGAAAGGACAATACAGGATGACTCAAGTCTTGTACTAAATGTATCAATATTAAGCTCAAGTTCCTTGTTAGTGGGAACTGCATTAGCCGTACACACCAACAATGGGTTCAAATACTCTGTGAAGCACTCAGTAAAATGTCTCACATGTAGCTTAAGATATTTATAATGGGTATGGTTTCCTTTGTTGAAACACTCTCTTAACAAAGAGTGTGAAAAGGTAAGCGGGTCTATCATGGCCAGAAATATTGAGAAAGTTAAGTGTGTTAGTAACTCGTAAGAAAAGATTTCTCCAGCTTGTGTATGGCTATCATGCTTCTTTTAGGTCCAAGAAGGAAAGACTGTGCAGAAGAACACATTCTGGAAGTGTACCGAGTCTATCAATATTATCATTTTCTCTCGAGAAGCTAGAGGAATGGAGAAACCTACAACTTCCTGATATTGATTTAACTTTCTCTTATGACAATATTTGTCACAATGTTAGACTCTTTTGCCTTTTTATACTCTTTGTCAAGAGGGTGCTTCAACAAAGAAATCTAGCAACACCCATTACAAATCTTAAACTAAATGTGAAGCATTTTACTACATGATTCAAATCTATTTTTTTTTATTTGTTTTTTGAAATGGGTCCATGCTTAAGTTTTAAAACCCTAATGACATCCCTTCCTATAAATTAGAAAGTCACTGTGTTGAAAAGAGAAGATTTTCATTTTTATTTCATTCTCTCGTCCCTGTTGAAATAATAAGGCAGAGAAAAAGGCTCATAAATGTTGGAATGAGAGTGATGTTTATTCAATGTTTACTATTGTCTTTATATAAGCTAACAACTCAAAGGTATGCCACTCACTTTCTCCACTTATTTCTCCTATAATAAATCTACGTACATTAATAAATGCTTAGGAATTTACAATTATTAAATATAGTAATAAATGGCTAGTGTTGGTTTTTCTTCAACACTCCCCCTCAACACTAGCTTCCACTTTGTTTGTCATGCCAAGCTGATGATAGAAACTTTCGAACTTGCTGTCGCTCAAGTTTTTTGTAAGCAAATCTGTAGCTTGATTTCCTATTCTAACATGCTTCAACTCAATTTCGTTTTTCAAGACTTTCTCTCAGATAAAGTGGTAATGCACCTCCACATGCTTAGTTCTTGCATGAAAAACTGGATTCTCTGCCAAACGTATTGTAGACAAATTATTGCAATACAGAGGAATCGGATACTTTACTGGTTCATGCAAGTCTTCTAACAGTTGCATAAGCCAAGTGCTCTCTTGGCTGCTGCTCGATACTCCGCTTCAGTGGTTGACAAAGACACAGTTGGTTGTCTTTTGTTACACCAAGAAATTGCTCCTGACCCAAGCATGAAAATATATCCAGTAGTTGAGCGTCGAGTATCATGGCCACCTGCATAGTCAGCATCACAATAGCCAACTAGTTTACATTCTCCACCTCTCTTATACATAATACCATGGTCAAGCCTATTGTTCACATATCTCAAAATTCGACGCACTGCTTCCAAATGAGGTTTCTTTGGATTTTGCATATAATGACTCGTCACACCAACTGCAAAAGAAATATCTGGTCTTGTTAAAGTTAAGTATATAAGAGTACCCATTAGTTGTCGGTACATTGTAGCATCTTCTAAAACTTTCCCTTCATGAGCACATATTTTGGTGTTGGGCTCCATTGGCGCTGAGATTGGCTTGCACTTAAGCATTCCAAATTTCTTCAACAAATCTTTGGAATACTTTTGTTGATGGAGAAATATTCCTTCTTGAGTATGATCAACCTCTATAACAAGAAAATGATTGAGTTGTCCGAGTTCTTTCATTTGAAATCGAATTGACAAATTCTCCTTGGTTCGAAAAATTTCTTCTTCACAATCTCCTGTGATAATTAAATCATTCACATATACTAGCACGATAGCTAGCTTTTCTCCTTTAGCTTTGATAAATAAGCTAGCATCCGCACTTGTTACCAAATAACCACTACGAGTAAGGAATTCAACAATCTTACCATACCAAGCCCTTGGCGCTTGTTTTAACCCATAAAGTGCCTTTCGTAGCTTACACATGTACTCAGGATGATCTTGACTCTGAAAACTAATCGGCTGGTCCATGTAGATCTCCCGATCTAGCTCCCCAAGCAAAAATGCATTCTTTACATCCAACTTTCACAAATTCCAATTTTTGGAAGCTGTAAGTGCTAATAGGACTCGTACAGTTGTAAGCTTTGCAACTGGACTAAATGTTTCATCATAGTCTAGTCCATATTGTTGAGAGAACCCTCGAGCTACTAGGTGAGCCTTGTGTCTTTCTATTGATCCATTTGTGCGGCGCTTTATCTTGTACACCCATTTGCAAGAAATAGGCTTGACATCTTTTGGCTTTGGCACAAGCTCCCATGTTTGATTTCTATCTAGCGCGACCATTTCTTCTTCCATGGCTTTAATCCATTTTGGATGTTGAAATGCTTCCTCGAAGGTTTCTGGTTCTTTTGCATCTGCTTCTTCTACTATGGCAGCATTAGCATAGTTTGGATTTGGCTTTCTAATTCTTGTTGACCTTCTCAATGGAGTTCGTGCTTCTGGTCCACCAGGCTCATCTTCATTGCTTAGTTGTTGATACACACCAGTTTGCCAAGGACTTTTAGCTACACCTCCTTCAACATTGCCTTCGTTATCAAAATCTTTAGTTTCATCTAAACTCAATCGGATTTGTGAGGATTGTACCATGTCTTTAAAAACATTTGAGTCTGGCAATACTTCCTTGTCTGGGGACCACCATGAAGAAGCTTCATCAAATACCAAACTTCGATATGTGTAACACTTTCCAGTAGTAGGATCACAACATCTTCATCCTTTTCTTTGACTGTCATATCCTATAAAAATGCATCTAACGGCCCTCTTATCCATTTTTTTACGTAAATGACTAGGTACAAATACATAGCAAACACATCCAAAAACTCTGAGATAACTAATTGAAGGTTTCATGTTCCACAATTTTTCAAAAGGGGAAATAAAACATAACCTTTTTTGAGGAAACCTATGGATGAAAAATGCAGTTGTCCTCATTGCATCTACCCAGAAGCATCCTGGTACATTCTTTGTGTGAAGCATGCTTCGACAAATTTCTGCTAAATGCTTATTCTTTCTTTCTGTCACGTCGTTCTGTTGTGGAGTGTTAGCGCATGTGAACTGATGGCGTGTTCGACATTCTTGAAGGAAATTGCAAAATTCCTCTGATGTATACTCTCCCCCATTGTCACTACGTAGACAACGAATTTCTTTGCCAACTTCTTCTTATGCTACCTCCTTAAACACTTTGAATTTTGAAAGAGTTTCAGATTTTTTCTTCATGAAGTAAATCCACACATACCTTGAGAAGTCATCAATGAAAGTCACCAAGTATTTCCTCCCACTAATAGAAGCTTGTTTAACTGGCCCAAACACATTAGAGTGAACTAATTCTAATGGTTCATTTGCTTTAAATTTAGACTCTTTGTATGGCAGTTGGTGCGCTTTTCCATACTAACAACCTGAACATACCCTACCTTTTCTTACTTCAAGTTGTGGAAGTCCCTTCAACATCGACCTCTTGATCATTACGTCTAATTTAGAATAGCTACCATGTCCAAGCTGCATGTGCCACAAGTCTGTCGTCTCATTCCTTCTTATTTTGTCTACGTATGTAGTTTCTACAGACATTATGTAAACCGACTCCAACTTATGTCCTTTCATCATTGGCTCTTTTATAATCTCTAGGTCCCGATAAACCTTCACATCTTGTGGACCAAAGAAAACATAATGGCCAGAAGAAGTTAGTTGTGCCACCGAGAGAAAATTTTGTCTCATACCCGGGACATGGTAAACATTTTGAAGTGGCACCTCGGTATCACCATGCTGAGGAGAAACTACCGTATTACCGATGTGAGCTATAGGTAGATTTGAGTTGTTCACTGTCACGACCACCCGACTTCCCTTATATTCTGATAGGTTTTGTAGCTTCTCTTTGTCACCCGTCATATGATTTAAACATCTCGAGTCAACGATCCAATCTTTCTCATAGTTAACCTGTTTCGACATTGTTGCTTTGAAAGCTAACTCTTCTTCTTCTGTAACATATAATACCTCAACATCCCATTCATCTTCACTTTTGGAAGCAGCCACATTACTCTCTACCGACTTTTTCTTTGACCAACAGGTTTTCGCTATGTGACCTTTCTTTCCGCAATTGTAACAGTTTCCTTCAAACTTTTTACCGCTATTTGATTCTTCGAAGCACCTTCATCTTAATGATTTCTCGCCTTGTCATTATGCTTTCTTGAGCCACTTGTGCCATGCTGCTTGAAATTCCTCCTGCCTCTATTGGCATAGAGTGCCTCTTCTTCCTTCCTTAACAAGACGTCTCCCATTTGCTTAGCGAGGGCTTCCTGACCAGCTAACAAATTTTTGAATTCAACAAGTGACGGCTGAGTTTGCCATCCTTGTATAGCAGCAACAAAACTCCTAAATTCTGGCTTCAAACCATGAATGATGATCCGCTTCATCCTAGTATCACCAATAGGAGCCTCTGGATCCAACTCAGAAATCTCTCGGCATAATGACTTCACTTTATGAAAGTATTGTGCAATCGTCATATCGCGTTGCGCCACTGACAACAATTCATTCTCTAGGAGGTGGAGCTTCGTATCGTTCTTCTTAGAGAACAATTTAGCGAACGTATCCCAAGCTTCTTTGGGAGTTTTCGCATCCCGGATATGCTCCAACACATCCTCTTCAATCATCGTCTTCAAAACGAACATGGCTTTGTCTGCTCTAATTTTCCACTTCCGCAACGTCCCATGCACATCCTCGGCCTCAGGTTGCGTTGCTTCACTACCATTGACGAGATCCCACAAGTCTTGACCTTGCATGTATGACATAATGCAAGTAGACCAAGAATTGTAGTTGCTCTGGTTGTTAAGTTTCTTAACACCGCCAACGATTTGTAGATCACTCATCTTAACAATAGGGTGTTCACCACAGGCCAAAATGCGTGTGGCTCTGATACCAAATTGTTGAAATAATAAGGCAGAGAGAAAGACTCATAAATGTTGAAATGAGAGTGATGTTTATTCAATGTTTACTATTGTCTTTATATAAGCTAATAACTCAAAGCTATGCTACTCACTTTCTCCACTTATTTCTCCTAAAATAAATCTACATACATTAATAAATGCTTAGGAATTTACAATAATTAAATATAGTAATAAATGGCTGGTGCTGGTTTTTCTTCAACAATCCCAACTTTGAAACCATAGACGGTAGAACCTTCACAAACAAAGAGGCTTAGACTAATCCCAAATGAAGAAGATGATAACATTGATAGGCTTAGTGTCCTTCCCGAATGTGTTCTTTCGCACATTTTTTTTCCTTATTGGATCTAAAGAAGCTGCAGCCACCTCAGTTTTGTCCAGGAAAACCTTTTCTTACAACTTCGTGCTATTGACTTAACTTTCTCTCGTATCGATGACGATGTTAGACTCTTATGACTTTTGTTACTCTTTACCAATAGAGTGCTTCAATATCGGAATCAAGATGCACTCATTACAAATCTTAAACTACATGTCAAGCCTTTTACTGGGTGCTACAGACCGAAGTTGGACCCGTTGTTGGTGTGGCAGGGCTGCTGCACTTTCCAATCACAAGGTGAAGGAACTTTTGCTTTATATCAAGACTGCTGCACTTTCCAGTGAGCTTAATATCGATAGGTATAAGGAAAAGCTGAGTCATCTTCTACGGCCATTCCGCCTGTAATGTTCTCATCCGAGACATTAACTGGATTACGTCTAGTCTAGCCCTTAGAACTTACTGCCATCTATGGTTTCGAAGTTGGAATGAGAGAATGAAATAAATAAAAAGAATCGGCTCAATCTTCTCTTTTTAACAGACAGTGTCTTTCTAATTTATAGAAAGGGGTGCCATTAGGGATTTAAAACTTAAACATAGAGCCAGCTCAAAAAAAAAAAAAAAAAAAACAAAAAAAAAAAAAAAAAAAAAAAAAAAGGTTTTGAACCATGAGGATTTGGTGTAAAATCTGTAAGTGCAACCTTCTCTCATGTGGATTTGGATTTCACACATAGTGAATGAGAAGAAACCGCTTGTTGTTTTTCCATCTTTATCTTTCTATGCTTCATTTTTTTTTCTTTCTGTTGTGTATCAGAATCGTATAACAAAGGAAATGCTCATTTTTAAGCAATCCTTTACTTTATACATCAAGGGAAAGCTTTTCTATCATTGAAGCATCTTTAATGGTCGATCTTCACTAAAGATCTTATATATAAAATCTACTATTTACAAGATTTTAGATTTTATATATAAATTAAAGAAACTCTAGTCTAATAAAACTAAGAGGAAGTGGATTGAAAATTTGGAAGGATAAACTGAAAAATGTGAAGGAGGATTGAAAACTGGGAATAAGGATATTTTTGGAGATATGCAAACGAAGAAAAAAAATCACAGAAAAGATTAATGATTTCGATAGGATTGATGATAATAGTGAATTGGATGACGAAGGCAGATTAGAGAGGAAGGTATTGATGGAAAAACTTAGAGATATCAATCTTAAACAAGAATCATTGTAGAAATAAAAAAAACTGGGACAAAATGATTAAAATATATTAGTGGTCTGAAAACTCAATGATGATGGTGCGAAGAACCAAGCATGGTGAAGAATAGAATAAGGTTAGAGAAGTCAATGAAGATAAATTAAAAGATGGAAACAAGAGCAATATGAAATTGGAGGGTACAGGGTTTCCCGCAATTGTAGATGAAGAAAACAGAATTTTAACAAGCAAAAATTTCAAAATCTAAAATAAAAGGAGTTGTGTGAAATTATGAAGGAAGCAGAAGTCCATGACATATTGAATTTAATTTTAGATTTATTGAGAGTTAATGGGAGACTTTAAAAGGAGCACTAATCCAAGAAATTAAAGAAAATTTCATTAAAGGTAAAATACCTAGAGGATGTTATGCTTCATTCTTGAAATTAATGCCTAAGGTGTAAAATTCACAAGAAGTAGAGGAATTTAGACCTAGTGAGCAATGTAGACAGCAATTTAGATTTATATCATTGGTTGAGAGTTTGTATAAGATACTAACAAAGATATTAGCCAACAAAATGAAATGAACGCTACCTGAGGTTATAGATAAGTCACAATCTACTTTTTGTTAGGGTAAAGACATGTTAAATAGTTTTTTTTTCCAGTAAATAAAGTTATAGATCAACTCCAATGAAAAAAGATAGAATGCATAATAATAAAGGTTGAGTACGAAAAGGTATAAGACTTTGTTAAATGAGACTTTCTGGAATATAAGTTGTGAAAACTATAATTTTGTACAAATGAATTAGTGAGATAAAAATATGTTTAGAATTAGTCACAATTTCCATTTTAGTAAACGATATCTCAACTAAGAAGTTTAAACCACCAAAAGGATTGAAATAAGAAGATTCATTGGCACCTTTTATATTTTTAATTGTGGATAAAACTATAAGAAAATTTTGTTTTAGGTACGAAAAGAATACATACGGATTTAGATTTGTAGATAAAACTGGTATAACATATAGATTTTACATACGAATTTTAATCCATATGTAAAATCTCGTTACATACAGATTTTTTTCGTATGTAATATTGAATTGATATGAAATTTTAGCGTGTAGGAGAAATATTTTTAAGGATTTTTTTTCGTATGTATTGACTTTTAAATCCCTATGTAAATAATTGAATGTTTGTTTCTAAGGATTTATGTACGAATTTTAAAACAATAATTTTAAAAATAATCAAAATCCCTAAAATGAGAACCCTAAGTTGGCATTCTCACTCACTCTCCCCTTCCAATTAGTCTTTTTCCTCATTCATATGTCTCGTTTCTTCACTTCATTCCTCCCAAATCACTAGTGTCATTCCTGTGTCTCTATTTCGTTCTTTCATCTTCATCTTCATCTCACTCCCTAACTCACCATAATCCCCAATCACACTTGCTGTAACTTAAATCGTGGAGTGCCCTAACCTCAAATTGGAACATGCCCTAACCTCTAAACATGGTGTATTGGGTTCCTAACCAGAGATTGAACTTCAATCGAAGAAGTGAAAGGTAACGACATTGACCTATCTCTTGATTGTTGTTTTTGTTCGCAAGTGTGTTTATAATGAAGTGAATGATTTTCCCTAATTGCATGAAATTTGAAAGTGTTCTTTGTAGGTTACAAGTATTAAAATCTCCAATTTTAAAAACCCTAGGTTTGTTTGTCCCAAACCGAAGCGAGTAGTGCCGACCCCATTGACTCTCACTGGTTGAAGTGTTTGTAATATCATTGTGTGTATCTTTTCTGTTTTGTTCTAAGAAGGATTTGAAGTTGTTGGTGCTTAATTAATTAAGTTTTTAATTAATAATGAATTTATGCTCTTGCTTATGCTTATGTTGAAATGAAATGAAGGTGGGTAGAGTTGTGATAGGGGATTAAGAGAAGAATTGTGAATTTGGTGAGGTTTTGTTTTGGGGATGATTCTATACTTTACTTTTGTGACACTTTCTTCTTTTATGAGCGAAAAAAAGTTGACACTTTTTGAAAATGGGTTTGAAAATGTATATATTATGTTTATGACATTCATTTGTCATGTATTTTTTTCTTTAATGACGTTGAATAGGATTATCTAAGTCCAGTGTTGGTAGTTTAAGTCTGACTAAGTCTTCGTTGTTTTGATGTATATATTTTCTTATAATTGTTTACATCATAAAAATAAATTTGTCAATTTTTGTTGTACTGTAAGGATAATATGAGAGTAGGGTAGAGTGAGTTGTTATAGTAGGATAAATAAGACCAGCATCAGGCAGCATTATAAATGAATTCTATTGAATGCTTTGAGTATGGTGTTATCCCCATTGTTGACACACTCATAAGGCCTACTCTCCCAGCAACATAATTAATAACACTAAAGGTACAAGTTTCGTATCTTGACTTCCTACAATCCTCATTCCTTGGATCACGTTGATATTATCTGCAAAAGTGGTAGATGAGCACAATTTCAAAATGTTGCTCTTACCTCTTATTATGATTTATTATACATCATGGGTCCATTACCTAAAAGTCTCCCTCATTTCTCTCTTTTCTTTATCTTCACACACATATATTTCTTTATATATTCAATAATAATGTTGGTTTCAAACTTTATAAGATATAGGATTAGAATCTATGGAAATAATCCTCGTTTACCTTGTTAGGTGCTTTTTTATTTGATATCAGTAGTCTATGTCGTAACTCCTCTCATATATTTATAATTAAAATTTTGAAAGATTAGCAGTTAAACTTACCATACAAGGTCTGAGAGTTAGGAAGGATGGTCAAATACAAATTAGGTCGGAGTGATTAGTTTAATTTGTACATTAACAAATTACAATCACTACAAGAAAACATGTTGATAGCTACAGGAAAAATGCGTGAGATGAGGAGCCCACGAAAGAAGCGTGTGCCAAACCCACGCTGAAATAAAAAAAAACCTACGCAAAATCGAAAAACAAAACAGAAAATAAAAATACAACAAAGCATGGGTTCAGCCTAAGCATGACCCACACATGAAAACTATTTAAATTTAAATAATATAGATAGCGTGGGCCTAACTCACGCAAGATTAAAAAAATTGAAAAATAAAATAAAACCATGCAGTGGTGAGACTCACGCATAATAATATTTCAATAATTAATTAATTACAGGAAACGTGGCCTTGACCCACACACAGAAAACTATTTAGAATTAAATAAATGTAGACAACGTGGGTCTAACCCACGTAAGATTCAAAAAAATTGAAAAATAAAATAAAACCATGCGACGATGAGACCCGCGCATAATAATATTTCAATAATTAATTAATTAATTAATTACAGAAAGCGTGGGCTTGACCCACGTAGAATGGAAAAGAAAAATTTAAAAAAAATGGAACGAGGGTTAGTAGGCAGCATGGGTTGGACCCATGTAATGCAAAAGAAAATTAAAAAAAATTAAAATCAGTGTGGGTATGACCCACGCAAAGGTGAAAAAAATTTAAAAAATATAAATTTTTATATACTACCTAAATAAAATATTTAATTTATAATTAAAAATAGTATCGTTAATTTATTTTTAATTTATATTAATAATTGTAATGTTATAAGAGTAAATTTAATAATAGAAAAAGAAAATAATATAAAATGTATGTATGTATGTATGTATGAAAATTTTAAAAATTAAATTATTTTGTATAAAATTATTTATAAAAATGTTTGATTTTGGAAAAATAAAATGTTGAAAAATTGAAAAAAAAATACTAAAAATTATAATTGAAAAAAATTTGTAAATAAAATAATAAGTTAAAAAGTAAATGTGAACTGTGTAATTAAATTTAGTTTAAGAACAACAACTCGACTTTCGACCTAATAATACTTTAATAAATTCAACTTAAGATCGTCTTTGAGACTTATTAGAAGGTGTTAATATCATATATAATTGTGTAGTATATGTGACACTTTTATAGCTAAATTAGGCCTAAGAAGCACAATTGGACTTTAGGTGTAAAAATGAGTTAATAAATTGAACTTGAGAGTGTCAATTTGGCTTGAGACTCATTAACGGGTGTTAATATCATATTGGGTTGTGTTTAGTAAATGTGATGACTTGTGTAACTAAATTAAGCTTAAGAACAACCATTAGACTTTAGGCTTGCTTTAGTTTCAGTTTATGTTATCACAAAAAGTTTAATATTTTATATTTATACTTTAAATTTGTATCATGTATCTTTTAAATGTATCTATTTAAATACATTTAAAAAACAAAAATGACAACATTTATATATATATATATATATATA
>Ga0209700_103706_pt1 | contig 28830 bp, 9 predicted proteins | sample SiratroredBW_FD_187528 | JGI IMG/M metagenome (GOLD analysis project Ga0209700, IMG submission 187528) | Root nodule microbial communities of legume samples collected from California, USA - Siratro red BW (SPAdes) (version 2) | ecosystem: Host-associated > Plants > Roots > Nodule | place: USA... | reverse complement strand
CCTACTTTCCGCACATCCAAAACGAAATCCACGCGTACACTGGATTCAAATAATACTCGATTACAATATTAAAAAAAAAAAAAACGAAAGAGGTCATTTGGAATGGGCTTTCCTGCTTCGAATATATCTAACATAGCATGGACTAATGTATGCGTAAATGGACATCTGCATTCTGCACCACCATAGATTTAAACTGCACCCCAATAGGATATATGAAAAGTCGAAATTGCCTCTCCTTTGTATTTATATTAAACCTTACCTTTCCTTCTCCCTCCACTTCTTCTTTGCACTACACCTCCCTTCGCTACACCCCTTTCCTTATTCAGTTCTTGACGGCAAGAGCTTTGCCAAAATCACATTGTTCGATGACTATGTTATACCGTTGTCCCTATTTAAGAGGTCAGAATATTTATTGTTTTTTATTCATAGTTAGTTATGTGGTTTCTCTATTTTTTGGATGTAGAAATATATTATAGAATGTAGAATCCGAAATGTATAACTTAGTTAGAAAAATTACTAATTGTGTCATTTTATTATTATTGTTAATGGATAGAATCAGGAGTGGATCATTATAATCGGAAATTAAACAAAGACGAATAGTGTTGGTCTATAGAAGGGATAGAAAACAAGTTGGTGTTATCAATAATGAGTAGGTACGATTTGTTGAGAAATATGACTTGAGATGTCATTGTTATTGAGTTATACTAGACTATTGGATTTCACATCAACATTATTATTTTTGGTTGAGTTTCATAATAGAGTTGAGGCATTGTTGTGGTGCTCACGTCAAATAGAGTTGAGGCATTGTTGTGATGCTCAAGTCAAACTGAGCTGGTTGCACGAGGTGTACGAGAAGTGCATCATCCACCAAAAATATGAGTACACAATTTGTGCTTATTTATTGTATATGGTTAGGTGCACAATATTTGTTGATAAAAGTGTGACATTTATTAGTGTGATGTACTTATTCCTATTAAGAAATTTGATGATGTGTGGTGGGTACATATCGTTAAGACTTTATTCGGCAAGTGTACTGAGTCACAAGTAATATAGTGAATTAAGTAAAGATGTCGATTCCTTAGAGAACAGTTCTGTTTTAGAATTTCAGCGTCACTACTCAATAAGCAAATTCAGTTTTAAGATGATTTAATAATAATTTGAGTCAAGAAACATAAAAGAACAATTAAAAATAAGTAACAATTATAAAAAGGAGTTTGCAAGATCTAGAAGGACTCTGGGATTGAACTTCATCTATCTCCCTCATTCATATTTTGGATTTGATAAAAACATACAATATCCATAACTACTCACAATTGATGCACATATAAAAATCAATGACACCGATTCCTCTGATATGAAATTTATAAGGAAATTTTCTAAACACTGATCGCTCAGCTATTTAGTAAATTACCAAGCATTAAGAACAGATGTTATACGCAATCAATACATCGAAACCTATCCCTAGTATTCCAATATATTGAGTATTTTCATCTAGGTCGTAAACTCAAAAGTACTTCCGGTTAAATTTAAGAATCAAAATCAAGACTCTATTGATCAGATAAAATATAGCATTAAGCACAAGATGAAAATACTAATTGAGTAGAAACTGAATATTATATATAAAAATCACCAAAATATGAATGAGTTCAAAAGATTACATTCAATCCCAAAGATGAAAAATTAGCTACCCATGGTAGCCATTACAACCCAATGAAAGAAAGATTGCAAGAGAAGAAGAAAATCTTGATTCTAGTCGTCCGCCTCTATCCTCTAGGTCTCGATGCCTCCCAAAACCCTAAAAATCTCCTTTTAAACTTGGTTTTGGGCCTAGGTGAAGTGGTTTTTTTCTATTTTAAACTTTTTATTTCTTTTCTTCATGAATCTTCCCATCTGTCATTTTTTTCATTCTTTTATACCTGAAATTTCACAATAATTGAGATTAAATGATTTCCTTTAACTTAGGACTCAAAACATAAATTTAAATCCAAAAACTTTAAAATTGGGAGTAATTAATATTTTAAATAACACTTAAACCCACAAGTACTCAATAATTCTCATGTATAAAAACACTCAAAATTGGTAATGCTTGGAATGTCATGTATGATCAATTGGGGAACGGTTGGAATGTCATGTTGTTATAAGTAAATAATACGCATAATTGAATAACTTAGATTTATTTTTAACTAAATTTTCAATAATGTTGATGGATCACGCATGAATATATGAACACTAATCCCACATATCAGGAGTTTTCCCTTGGGCATTCCATTATGTCATCGCATATATGTATAATTGACATGTCATCGCATATATGTATAATTGACATTGTGCACGTGTAGATAAATGATCTTACCCTACTGAAGTGTTATGGAGTCTTTATGACAATCATAGTCTTAGACGATCTTTTGAAACAATATTTATGTTCTCGGGATATATCTGGCTCGAGACATGCTCACAGAACCATTTCCAGAACTTCTACTGCGACAATTTGGGTACAAGTAGATAATTCCTCGGCTCCGTCACCTTTTAAAGGATGTGCATTTCTTATTATTGATGATCGATGGTTACATTTGTTGACTATCTTGTTACCAATATGACACTTGTTTTACATTCCTCAACATGAGTAGTCAGATACATGAATTGGTTCATATCAATGTCAGACCCCTAAGTACTTTCTCGGGCGGACTATCTGGAGTTTTGCATCATTGTCTACAAAGTTCGAATAATGGCCAAACACGATCGACATCATATATATATATATATATAGATATATATATATATATATTTTTTTTTCGATCTATTATTATTTTATCATGGTTATTTGTTTTAGTATTTTAATATCATTTCAATGAATGTATGACATAGTTAGGAAAATCATCAATATTCTGAAGTGCATGATCAATTGTTGATATGTGTTAGGAAGTACTCTAGTATGAAATGAGACCTACAATGCATATAGCCCGTGACGTCATGGATTACAAGGTCGTTTACACTATACACCAACATACTATACGAGTAGGAAATAGGAACAAAGTTCTAGTTTTTAAGAGTTTTATAATGTACTTAGTTTTGTATTTTAAAATTAGCAATTATTGTATAAAAAATTTTAATCACTAAAATATAAGATATTCTTATGTTATGTTGTTATTATAAAAATATTGTTGCTATTATAAAAACCTTTCCATTAGAAAAACTAATTTTGTTTAAAATACAAAAATTATGTATTTCAGACGGTATATTGTAGTATACATCTTTTATATCTAAAATATATTTTGAAATGTACCATCCAAAATAGTATATATATATATATATATATATATATATATATATATATATATATATATATATATATATATATATATATATATATATTCAGAAGATACAATCTAAAATATAATTTTTATTTTTTGAAATTATGCATTTTGAAATACAAATTTAAAAGACAAAATTGGATATTCAAATTGGTGCCTTTTTAAATTATGGGGGATATAACTTAAAGCTTCAGGTTGACGCACATCAAAACGGCCGAAACGTGTAGTATAGTTGAAACACTTAACATGCTTATTAATGTGCAATCATAAAATGTTAGTTTTCAAAAGTTTCTTTATATATATATATACTAAATAATTTTTTCACTTTATTTCTGGTCAAATATATTTTCAATTTTAAAACTAGCCAATATATAAGTTACATAGGTTAGTAGGAAGTAGCTTATTAGACAAATAGAGGTACCAATTCCTTGTCGATACTAATGTTGTTTGGTTTCACTCTGGTAGAATAAGACGTTCCTCATCTTTCTGAAATGTTATAGTATGACTTACTTTATGCATACTAAAATTGTATTTTACGTTTTCCTTTTTCAATTTCAACAATGTTTAGTATTTGATTACAATTAGGTTGTATAGATTTCATACATGATTAAATTTATCCTTTATATTATTCAAGGCAATATCAATTGTTCTAAGATAAATCAAATCACAACCTAAATATAACATTTGATATTTTATGTTTTAAGTAAAAAAAGTTACACTCTAAAAATGAAATATAATTTTTGATTTGTAATAAAGGTTCGATTTTATATTATATATATAATATAAAGAATTTTTCATGTTTCTTTTACATTTCAGTACCCTAATTAAAACTGGTTTTGAATACAATTTTACTTTAATTTAAAAGTACATTCATTCCCACATTTATGATTTACTTTGATAAATACTTTTAAACTTGGAAAGAAACATGTCCACATATATGGAGAAAGAACAGGAGTACAGTGGGATTATTTTTTTTTTTTTTTTTCAGTGTTTAAATCCAAGCAAAGCTCCATGAACAGAAGCAGGTATTGAGTGAACGTACGAAACCGCAAATGTGTTGGATATTGTTTTTACAAAGGGGAAGGTCACCACAGCAAATGAGACAAACATATAGACCACCTAGTATTATGGAGTTTGGAGGCTTATCATTGGGAGTTTGTAACCACTTTAACCATAACCATGACAAGTGCCAATTCTCTTTCTTTTGTCTCACAATTCATGCGACTTTCACTAGGACTGGGGGTTCCACTCCCTTAATTGCTCTCTTCATGTTGCCCTCAACCCAATTCAACCAAAAATCTTGTACCAATCTCATCCTGCAAGATTCTCACATTGCATTAATTACGTATAGTTTCCTGTACAATATTGTATGTATACTTTCATTCTTACAGAAGTAAATTTCTTAATAACTGCTAAATCACTACTTTTTCCTTCACGGTTAAAAAGTTCCCAACTAAGAATACTACAACTTATGGAAATAATATATTTTTACATACCAACATTGATTCACATGAGTATAAAGCTTATGTCTCCCAAACCTAATGGTTCAGCATTAGAATTTCACACCCTCTCCGACTGTATTAGTTATTACTTCATATAATGAATAATCTTTTGGTATACATATTTTTACATGGCTGATCTTATTCAATATTTCTGTCTCTTTTTATTTTGTTTCTCTTTGATGACAAGAGTTATGGTAGTAGAGTAAAAATGTAATAGTAGAGTTATCGTCGGCAATATCAATGCAACTGAACTTTCTATTCATGCAGGTTATCTTTTTCACTGTGTCAGTGTCTCACTGACCATCTCCTTGGTTCATAAGATATGGCCTCAGTGTGGATGAGTCCCAAATTTATTTGTCCAGCCTGTCTCTATAACTAGTCTGGGATTGTTGCACAACTCCACGTACTTAACCTCTTTTTTAATCTATTTATCTATTGTTTATACGAACCAATATTAAAAGAATCTGTGAAAAACGAAAATAAAAATATAAAAAATATAACATTCTTTTAAAAAAGAATACTTATAAAGATAGTATGTATAATGTATTATCACTTCTTATATAATTAATTATTATATTTAAAACTATAATTAATTACGTTTAAAATAATAATCGATTATTTTTTAAATTATTTGTTATTTTCATATATGTATATATATAATCTTGTTTTATATTATAATAAAATAAATAATTAAATAATTTCATATTTTATTAAATCACATTTTTTGTATTCTAAAAAGTAATAATTAAAATGAAAAGCATTAAAATAATAAATCAAATAAGTTAATTTAATATTTTATTAATGTATATTATTATGGTATTATAAAAATAACTAATTAAAATAAAATATTAAATTAAATTTATATTTTATAAAGTAATTTATCTTAATATATTTATATTTTAAAATGTGAATTTTTTATTTGTTAAAATTTGATAATAATTTTTTATTTAAATTATAATTTATATTAACTATAATTTATATTTAAAAAATATTTTTAAAAATAACTTTTTTAAATATACCATAAATTTATTTATTACATTAACTATATCTATTATAAATCTAATTTACTTTTCACTTTTTTATCTTCAATCCAACTAACCTCACCTTTCCTTCTCTTTTTCTTTCTTTTGTTCACTCCTCCTTTAATTGAAACAGAACATTAGTAAAGCATTAGTGACAAATCTTGGTATATAGTACTTGTTTTCTTTAATCGTGTTTTTGTCTCAATCTACTGTGGCGAGAGTGCACTGTCCCAGAAATTACGAACAAAGGCCCGCAAGGATTGCAATTCGTTTTCAAGTTTTGTCTCTGTAGGTAGAAATGAGTGAATCAGTTTAAGTTATAAATGCATATTGGTGCTTCACTATTTTTGTGCCTATATCAGAAGCAGTAAATTACAACCTGTCTTGTCCACATTTCACCTTAATTTATTTCAGCAAACCCTGAGAAGATAAAAAACATGTTGCTTGTACGTTTAGTTCACTTCCACCCATCTCTTCTCACGGCTTACACTTCCTCCTCATACAAATAGATAGACTGGAAGAACTTGGGAAACAAAAAACACAGACAAATGTTTATTTTTGGTATCTATTGCAGAGAGAATTTTGGAAGGATTTTCTTTTAGAACTCAGAAAATTAATATCCTCTCAATTTGATATAAAATAGGAAGGAAAGGAATTTCTCTTCTAAATTCTTACATTTTTTTAAAATAATTATCTTTTTTATAACACAAAGTCAAAAATATAATTAATAGTTTTCTTAAGAAAAAACAAATCTTTTAGTTTTACCATTTATATTTCTTTCATCCAAACAATTAGGAATGATTTCAGATCTAAACTCTAATTCAAAATCTTTATTTATTTATTTATTATAAAATTGAGTTAGAATATATTGAAAGTTTTGCAAATTTCCAATTATAAAAGAACATACATGATCACATATTTATTTTCTTATAATAACTATTTTAAAATTATATAACCTAACTCAATTTTAAAAAAAAATTGGTTAGTAAGACTAGATATATAAATTATTAAAAAATATTATCTCTAATTGATATAAGATTTTTAACACAATTATCTTATATAAAAAAATTTTAAAACTTGTACACCATTATATACTTAAAAATGATTATATATTTAAGAATAATCTAATAATAATTTGATATAAGTCTGATAGCAATCTAGCCGTCCAAGCAAATAGTTCTATAAGTATTATAATTTTATTAAAATGGACTATGATATATATTAAAAAGTAGATTTAACTCAAGTTTATATAACCAAATTATAAAGTAAAGTTTAGACTAACTTATAAAAGAAATTATCTTCACCATCAATCTTTTTACTTTAATACTTGAATTGTATATAAAAAGGATAAACTTGTAATTAATTTATACCTCACCCACCTGATGATTTATGTGAGTAAAAAATTGAGAAAGATGCAAGGTAAGTTTTATACACGAAGCTTTACTTCGGGTTGAGACACATGTAGGGTAAACCCAGCTACCGAACAAAGATAACACTTGCTACCAAACTCTTGACAACATTTCAAAGCCCAGCTTTAATTTATGGTCTTTATTCTTTCGAATTCCTTACGTGGGTTTTCGCGAAAGAAAAATAACAGCGTGAAAATATTCCTTCCTTTTATAAACAACTGTTACGTATTGTAACAAATAACGAATATTGGTAATATACTTGTATTGAAAAAAAAATAGAAAATAGTAAAAAGGGATTGAGGATATGCATGCTTTAGCAGAACCCCCGCTACACATGCTATTTATCTCGAGTCAAACAAGAATTTCAACAAACGGCGCTTTCATGTTAGGAATCTGACAGCGCATTCAAAAGTGAAAGAAGAAAAAAACACAGCATCATCAAACTCAAACTTTTCCATGGCAGGGCACCTAATTATGTAACAGGTAAGAAATTTGTTACTTCAACAGTAAGAGTCTTCTGCAGTAGGTCTAGTTTTAAATGCTTATCTCTTGGATTGAAAATGCTTCAATAGAAGTGACCATCTTGGGCTGAAAACGCCACTCATGTCGCCATTATAATAAACACGAAAAACTCTAGCTCAAACAAGAGGAGAACCCAAAAAAAAACAGAGAACAAAACTTTATAAAAGAGCAAAGATTATTATTGTTTTTAAAAGAAAACAACCCACAGTGGTCCCTATTCCCTCTGTGAAGTTGCAATCAATTCGCAGGTACAATAACAGAGATCTCAAAAATGGGTCCGAACAAATATCTTTGATAAAGAGGTCTGAGTCTTTGGGACCTTTCAACGATTCATGTATATTAAAAGACCACTGTTCACTAAATTCCCACAAACCAAACACTCACGAGTTCTGTAGCCACTGATGACTTCAAAAAACATTATACAACTTGACAGATAGGTCAAAGAGGGAAAGTAAAAAGGACAGACGTACACTAAATAATTATACGGTTTACACCACACATAATTTATGTTTTGCTCAATCTTCGCATAATATACTAATTAGTAAAAGAATTATTAAAATTTGACAAGTTATATAAGCAAGGGACTTAAAATTGAAATTTTAATTGTATTTAATTGTAAGATTGTTGATCATCTATAATATATAATTTAAATCTCGTAATGATAAAAATATATGAATTACAAATTATTTTATAATATTCTTTACACTACTTATTTATTTTATTAGAAATAAACTTTAGTTTAAATAAAACTTAATCTTAATTCAATATTCATGTTGTAACACTACTTACTCAAAATTAACCAACAACATTGGTTATTAACAACACTATTCACTCAAAATTAATGTGCAACACTACTCACTCAAAATTAATATAATTAAATTTTTTAAGAATTGAATTTTAATTAAAATAAATTTTAAATCTAATTAATGCAACACCTATGATATAATTGGGTGTATAAGTTTCAATTAGAATTTGACACTTCTAAGGTGCATATCTTCTCCTTCTTTCAAAACTAAGAAATTCAAAAAATCATTAAAGCAACACTATATAAAGTAAAATTTATTATTCATGTTACAGTTCTATGATTTATGATTTTATAGATTCTTATCAATCTTAATCATAATTTTAGTTGTATTTATTATTTTTATCCTCTTGTTTCAATGCTCAAGATTAATTGATGAGATTAGTCACATGGATCTTATAGACAAATTAATTAATCTGAAAAAAAATTGTATCACATGGGCCTCATGCTTTTTTTTTTATCTTGACGAAATAGTATGCATTAGCATCAGCAGTGGAAAACAGGTATATGCAGGGTTATAACGGGATTTCGAAATTCTTGGTTTGCGCTGACCTGAACCCATACATATGAAAGAAGAAAAATGAACAACATACATGTTGTCAAATGTTAATACATTAATAAAAGTGCTATATTTTATTTTCCAAGAAAATTGGTTGCTTAAACATCCAAAAACAAAAAACAAAACCTGAACCCTACAATTCAAAGTCACGTTTTGTCGTTTTGTTTTTTTCTCTTAGTAAACAAAAAAAAAAATCCCATCTTATCATCGATGCTCCTTTACACAACCAACAGATTTAATGAAGGCCGTACCAGATCACGTTACAGTGATTTTGTCCACTAACTATGGATCATCGAATTCTTCTCTTCTCATTCTGAGTCCACAGTGTCTCTTCCCATTATTGTGTTCTCCATTGGTTTTCCTCATTCTTTTTTATTATTAAGCCATGACCATGTGATATTTCCAACGACATTAATCGATGGTGGATGGACCAGAGGATTAAATGTGGTCTTCTTCTGGTACTTCAGCATTGATGAAAATGAGAAAACGGGACCGTGCGTTTGTTGCCATAATCGGCGATTTTCCTTCTTTTGAACTCCTGCTCTTGTATCACGCCATTGGTTTTTTCACTTTCCAAGCTTAGAAAATGTTCGTCTAACACATTAACCGGTGTGTCTGAAGTTGAATTTATATTCAACGCAGATTCGTACTCCTCCCTGGCTATGTCCTGTATCACATTATAACATTGCACCACAGTTTCCTGCAGTAAAATCATCGTACCCTCTGTTATCCACCTAAAACTATCAATAATGGTATAAAAGATTAAGTTTTTTCACCACCCATTTTACCATTTATGTTGGATAAAAGAAAAATGAAAAGAATGAAAGATGTGTACTTTGTTAACATACGAACAGTCGGATATTGCTCTCAAGAAGCATGGATATTGAAAGGGAAACAACTCATGTGAAGCATACAGAAGGGCTGACGCAGCAACTATAGATGGCTTGAATTCCAAGACCTTTATCTCTGAAAAGTAAAGTGAAATAACAAACATTGTTTAACTCTAATCCTAGATTAGCAATCAAAATAACTCGTGTAACTTACAATGTTCAAGTCAATTACTGTGGTTATATTATACCTCTTTGTGACTTTAGAATGATTTCAGATGCTCGATCCTTCAGAACCTGCCTAAATGCCGGGTCTTTGAGCCTGAACAAATTCACGAAGAAGGGAATGAAAGAAAAGGGGGTGATCGAACGCATTCGCCACTGGAGAGCCCCCAAGACAATGCCCTCCATTCTTTGAACTGTTTGTGTCTCGAAAATTACACCTCCATCACCATGATTCAGAAGAACCTGGTCAAAAGCAATACTAGTTCAGATGAATATCAATCAATCCCTCTTACAAAACCTTTGGTTTTAAATTTCAATTCAATAAAGAGATTCAAAGCCTTAGGATGCTCAAACAAACAGTTTACCTGGACATCAGTGGCAGAGTACTCTGCTTTCAACATCTTGGCCGCTAAAGAAAAGCAAGATATTGCAAGAAGCTTGTTTGCCCATGGCTTTGGTTGCTGTTGCACAAACCCACTTTTCGTTAGATCTTAAGATGGCATATGGCATACTCTTTTCTCATTGGTACAAAACTAAAGTTTTAAATTGCCTTTGCTTTCATAATTTCATTATAATCCTTGAAAATGCAAGAAATCATGCACAAATGAAATCAAAATTGTAAACAAAATGTGACCACAATTTCCGTGGTATTTCCAAAAAGCTTGAAACTTCAGTTACATACCCTTTGAAACTAAGCATTAAACAAAGTGGAGTAAATTATGAACAAGTTGTTTTGTTTGGCTAGTTACCAATATTCCTTGGTTAGCGAGGAAGCGATCCAAGTAGTTGATAGCTAGGTAAGGAAGAACTGGATCGAAAGTGCAGGCCAACTGAAAAGAAACGAAACAAGCGAGAAACCAAGTTGAGAAAGAAAGCACGAAAATTGGATATTTGTGTTTGTCAAAGAAAGTGAATTTCTGTTGATTACCTGTGAAATCAAAGAGACAACATTTCTTCTAACAGAGATGTCGAAGTCGCTGGCTTTGAGAGTTTGACAGTAATTGGGTGGAGGGATGTGGTCGGATTCGATGAGGAAGAGGGAAGGGAGAGCTTCGCAGGGAAGGTCGTGGAAGTTGCCAAGAGGGTTTTCGAGGTTAAAATCCATGGACGAGAAAAAAGTGTTTTTTGTGAAGTTGGTGTTCTTGGTTAGAGGAATGGAAGAGGAAGAAGAAGAAGGAGCATTGTAGAAAAATAAATGAGATAGATATATATATACATAGAGAGAAAGAAAGAGAGAGTGTGTGTGAGAAGGTAAAAGGTGGTGAGAGAGAGTGAGGAAGGTAGTGTGGTTTCTTGAAATTGAAGGTTTGATTGGTGTTTTTGCGAGCAGAGAGAGAGAGAGAAAGAAAGAAAAGAGGAAATAAAAATATGGGAAATGGGAGAGGAAAGGAGAAAAGAGGAGGTAGTTGGTTTGGTCCCTCACCTGTGCAGTGCTGTGTCAGGGCTGCATGAGAGGAGTGAGTGAGTGAGTGAGGATGCTGCTAATGCTGTGCCAGAATAAAGGTTAAGACCAGTTAATGACCAAAAAGCTTTGGTCTCTTTTTCGAGGCTCAAATTAATACCTCAGACATTACTTTTAGACACCCAATGTAACTTACTAATGTCACACTGTAAATACAAGAGAAAAGGATAAGAAGAATTTGCATTTTGATTTCTTGTAACTTCAAAATGAGAGTTTCTCATAAGAACGAAATTTTAAAATTTAGATTCTTATTAAAACTATTACATATGATATGCTCTAATTTATTTAGAGAAAATTAGAAATGAAAATTATAATATTACCTATTTCCTTGTAATAGTGTCTTAGAAGAATTTATACGGACTGATTTTGTAAATTTTCAATGAAATGTAAATTATTTTTCCAAATGAATTACATTAATGTTTTTATTTACAAGATATATAAGTAGGGCATTTATTGAAAGCTAAGTTACTCCATCATTTTCTTCTCATCTATCTTTTAACTATTCTAATCAAGTAATAAAATAAATTTGTAGAACTTAATACAGTAATTATAAAATTTTCAATTTTATTTCCTTTCATTTCTATATCACAGTGTGTATATATATATATATATATATATATATATATAATAATTAAATATAAGATGAAAAAGTAAAGATATAATTAAAGAAAGGTGAACTAATTATGTCTTGAACTTTAAATCAGTTTAAATTAGAAAAACACACTTAAAAACTCAAAGTGAATATTTTTGTATTCTTTTAATAAGTCACATACACATCATTATCATTATCAAACGGAAGAAGTATTTTATTAAAAATTAAAAATATTAATTAATTTATTAAAATAAAAACTAAAATTGCAGTTATTTTCTGAAAGAAAAGTAACAAGATCCTAAATATAACGTATAATAGGGTAAAAAAATGATAGTATTAATTATCTACAATATATAATAAAATTAATTTGGTTACACAAATTATACTTTTTTTCTATTATGTGATGTAGGAAAGAGAGATATTAAATATAGGAAAATATAAGTATTGGTAAAATCTATTACGATACTAGTATGTGATGTTTCTTCAAAATTTTAAAATATAAAATATTTTATTTAAAGATATATTTAAATTTAAAATTAATATAAATTAAAACTTAAACTTATTAAAAAACATAATAAAAATTATAGATGGATAACACATATAATGCTAGTATATTAAAAAAAATAACTGTCTAAAACATAATTCTCGAAAGACCCCATCTCTTGGAGACTTAATTTACAATTCAAGTCCTTTTTAGTTATTTAATAATCGAAATTTTACGGAAAAAATAATCTACTTGTATGCTTAACGTTTGAGTATTCTATATTGAACATTTTTATCAACTAGTACGACGCATAAAGGGTTTATATCACTTAATTAAAGTAGTTGGAATTTAATTCCTAACTATTGAAAATGTAAAAAATTCAAATTGAAAAGATGTATTAAGCATAAAATCTTCAAAAACATATTAGTTTCGTGTTCACGAAAGTGATACTACTTGTTCAAAAAAAGATAGAGAATGTTTTCACTTTCTCAAATAACAGTTTTTTTTATTCTCTTTTCTCATTATATGATTACTTTTGCTTTAAGAAAGTAAGATTGGTTTTCAAGTTTTAGAATTTTTTAAATTTAAATTATAGTAGTTATGCACATGTTATTATTTTTAAAGTTAAATTTAATAACACTTCATTTTATTGTTTTTGGTAAAAACATTTCATTTGATATTAAAACAATTAATATTATTTTAGTTATAACTATATCAATTATTGTTAGTTTTTAGTAGTGTTATATTTCAATTCAAATTAAATATGGTTTTATTTAAGTTTCAACACATTCTACTATAATTATATTATTATCTTCGAATTCAAATTAAATATCATTTTTATATTCTTATAAGATTCATTAAAGAAACATAATAAACTGATCTCGACCATATAATAAATTATTACATACAAAAATATGAGTTCAAGTTTCATATATTTTTTTAAAAAAAAATCATATTTTTAATTAATAAATATCCTAGGGACATAACTCTTTAATTAGTTATTGTGAAATTTAAGAAATTTATTATATATAACAATATGTGATTCCTTAAAAAAAATATATATTATATATCAACACATTTTTATTAAATTCAATCATATTACTTATGTATTTGTGTTAGTATTGAAACGTTAATTAATTTTATTTAAAGTTGAACATTATGTGTTTCGAAACGAAATTGTAATTTTTATTGATATGCCTTTTACTAGACATATCTTCTATTCATAGGTTTTATTGTGCAATAAAAATGATATATTAAAAGTAATAGATTATCTGTTTGGAATATTTTTAAGTCAACTAATACTTTAAATTAATGGATCAAATTGTAGTCTAGAGAATTTTTCTATAATATTATGGTAAATATCATCATAAAAGTTTGATATCTAACTTAGGTTGACACATCAAAGTTTTATCAATTACATGTTATAATATAAAAACTTCATAAAAACAAGAAAAATAATTAAAAAAAAAAACTAAATGGAAACTCGTGTGAAAAGGAAATAGCCTGTAAACTAACAAAATATAAATTTTGGAAAGCTTAATCAATTTCTAAAAATTTTAAAACGAATACTGAAAAGTAAAAAATCAAACAAAAAAATCGATTAACCTAACAAGATAATGCAATGATATTTACATGTAATGAAATAAATTTGCATTGAAATTATTGCAACTGATGAATAATTAAGTTTCCAAGGAGAAGATACGATCTGTGAGCAGCTTCTTTGAAAAGTAAGTCTGCTATTGAACAGACAATAAGTCAAATATTTTGTTTTAGCCTAGTCTATACATGGACCATGTCATCATTACTATGTTTGTTTCCCTGTGTTCTTTTTTTCTATTAAAGTTAACCACGCGTCTACGGTGAAATATCAAAATAGGAGGTACATTTTTGTAAAAAAAAAATAATGAAAATAGGTTGTACATGATTAGTAAATAATCATCAGTTATTACCTCTAAATAATTTATAATAAAGTGTTTAATGATTGAGATTAAAGCAAGAGACTTTGAATAACTGGTATGTTTTTAATGAATTATGACGAAAGTTTTACTTTTTATTTTAATAATTTTGTCTAGTCTTTTTTACATCAAACTTTTTCCCGTATCTTGACATCTTATGTTTATATCGTTTTTGAAGCGTTAATTTGACGACAACTATTGCTACGACACTTCATATATTAGTGAAATTAATTCGGTGATCATTTTCTTTTTACTTTTGATGGTAAAAATTTAGAGTTTTCTCTTTATATTACTAATATAAGTAAATGGTGCCAATCTATATGAACATAATTATCATCCGAGTACGTTAATTAATTGGTATAGTTATTCTAACGATTTTAGTTTAATCAATGGTACTAAGTTCAAAGTTGAAATTGTAGGCATGTACAAATTGATTTCAATACTCAAAGAAAGAGATTTGTCACTTATACCATAATTATAAATTTTAAAATTCCAAGACTTTATTTTAAAAAAGTAAAATTAAAATGATCCAGTAAAATTAAAATTAAAATTGTTTACCTAAAAATATTTGTAGCTTTTTTTTAGTCTTTTATTTAAATTATATTTGTTATATACTTTTGAGCATTTCTTCTTTTAGTTACCTCATTGGAAATAGTTCTTAAACCGATTACCAAATCTCATAATCAAAACGCGAAAAGTGCAACAAGTTAAAAAATTTAAAAAGGGTAATCCAAGCTTGATTTATATTTACATATATTTCTTTTATTTGCGAAGTTATTATATCTTGTACATATTTAAATAACATTATAATAAAATTACATTTTATTTTTCCTTTCCTTTATTGTTCACGTGTCATTATTTTAGGAATTATAAATTTATTGACTATGAATTAATTTAATTTATTTTCATCTCTTTTATTAGTGCGATTTATGAAATAATAAATGTTAATTATATAAAGGAGGGTATAAGGTATAAAATAACATAATATTTTGTAGTCTTTTTTAAATGTTTGTTTAAGTCAAGTCACGTTTAATTAAGTTATTTTGAATCTAAAACCAAACTCCAAGAATTAAATGACCTTTCTTTTCAAAACTAATCCAATTCAATGTATCACCACTGGCTCTACTTACTAGGAATTAAAAGTACATTAACTTTTTATCTTGTACGCTAAAAAAATAAATTTAGATAAGTACCAAATTCAAAAGGCGTAATATTTTAAGTTTGAAACCTATTTACCCCATTTTTAATTAAAAATTTATGAAAAGATCATGTAAATTTATCAAGTACAATAGTCAAAATAAAACTATATGATTTTTTATTTGGGAAATTTTAACTACACGTTGTTATACTTTCTTCTTAAAACTTTCTCATTGATTGGAATCATTGAAAACCAATAATTTTAGAGTTTTAGAGTGTGATTTCAACATTACACATGCACAAGTAGCTGCAAACATTAATTTAATTTACATTAAAGAAATTTACTTACTGTCGATGGTCGGTATAATTGAATTTTATCGGCGAACTATATTCACAAAGAAAACATTTACCAGTAATTTCGTGATTAAAAAGTTACCGAGAGTGATATTTACTATGTCAGAAATTATGAACGAATGATTCCGTAATAGGTTTAATAAATAATACTGATACACCCATTCATGAAAATCTTTTCACTACAATTCTCTCAGCTAGATTCTTCTGCGGATATGTACGGTAATTTTATGAGATTTATCAGTCAATAAATTTTCACAGATACATCAGTGGCATACTAATAGCAAAGTTTTGTTAGTTGTTGCAGCAGTTTGACTGTGTCTTTGTGCCATTGACTTAGAAGTCCTCTTTTGTGAACAACATGCACCCAGGAAAAAGAAACTATTAACTTCAGAACAAATTATAAACAACTAGAAGAACAAAAAGTTTAAGTAAATAGTTCAGTGCTTCAACTTTAATTAATTGGAAAGCAGTTGTATAATTTTTCATTCAAAAGACGAAGGAAAAACTATTATAACTTCTTGAATTAAAAGTAAGCGTGTATATGTATGAATTCCACAAGTGGGTAATTTTATTATATTTTTTTGTCACTTAGCTTCAGAGCACATGATTAATCAATGTAAAGAGATAAAAAAAGACTACAGAAGTCTCTTTTTTTTTTCTCATAAAAATACTTGGTTCTTTAATGAATTGAAAGGATTGATGTTACTTATTATTCAATTAGTGATTCTTAACTAATTGCATGACTTTAAACAAATAAAATTAGTTGAAGGAATTCAGTGGGAATTAAGGTTAAACTTGTTCCAATCAAAATCAAACACGTTCTATATTTTCAAAACAAGAAACCTAAAAACAGATGTCATAGTTCATGATGTAGAGATTATAGATAGCATTTCACATTACATATAACTCCCCACCTTCAATCCTTTTATCATTATTCGTCTCTCCTAACATAATTTACCAATAATATGTGCTTAGTATGAAATTTACACTAACTGGTTTGGCAATGAATATGAGTGATAGGAAGAGTGATAAGGTTTGAAGCACATAGCCATACGTGTGTGAAAGTGAGAAATAATAGGTAAGAATTGAAAGAGATCATGTTTCTTATCCTAGGTTCGTAAGAGGCATATACGTACCCACACAATTAAATATGCATTAAATAGAGGGGTAGATTACTATAAATAAGTGCAACTGCTACAGTGGCGTGATACTTCCCTCACAGCTGTACATACTTTAAATTACAAACCCCATTTTAACCCAACCACGAAACATGGGACCATCCTGTAAGAGATCATTAACCTACTTCTCTAACGGATACCACGTATATGTCTGTTTAGGTACCACTCGGTCTCAGTCTAATGCATGCCAACTTCATTACTCTAATCCATGCATCCACATACATATTATATCATATTTACCTTCAAATTCATGAACTATAATATAGATTTATTACGCGTTGCTTGCGCTCAAACATATCTACCATTAATATAAAAGAAGGTTGAAATAATTTCCAAGGTGGATACCGAGCAGACCTCGTGATCTTGGTGGGACAGCTTGGTGTTATCCAAGAATTTATCAGGACTTGCTGGATTGTATGGTAGTTCTAATTTATCTTTAGTCTCAATTTTTTAACTGATTTATATCAAAAAGAAGTTGATATTGTTAGTTTTCGTTTGAGATATTATTTTCTTTCACGTTTGATAAATGTTATTATCTCAAAATTATATCTATAAATTATACTCGGTCTTAATTCTTAATTGGACAATATGAAACAATGTCACAGATTCTCAAAGGTGTACGAGAACTTAGAGAAGAACTTATCGTCATATGATATATGGAAAAAAAACCATTCTGGAGCAATTAGGGATCAGGATGGAAGTTGCGGGCTCAAAACCTAGAGGAGCAAGAAGAAACTATACGTAAGGAAGTTGAATATTTTAGAGAGACAAAAAGAATCCATCGTTGAAACTAGTGTTGTTTTGTTCAAAGTTAGTTTTAGCACTAATTTAATTTTGTGGGGTCTGTGTTGGTTTTGTAGCTAAACATGGTGTGATAAAAGGGGTTGGGAAAGCAAAACATGGAGTCCCACTCTGAGCCCTGGAGCGGAAAAACTATCATATAGTGTAGTGATTGTTAAGGGAAAAAATGTCACAACCTACTACGGCTTTCGAATCAATTGCACCAACAGAACCGATTCATTAAAACATTGCCCCATGCTTTTGGGCAAGACCTGAAAGCACATGGAGGCACGCAGTTCTTTTTACTCACTACTCTTCTAAGATGAGGGACAGCAATAATACAAAACTATATAAACAAAAAACATTAGATCTTGATCAGTAAGAAGAGACAATATTGAAACATATCTGCCATCATCGTAAAAGAAAAATAAGGACAACATCTGACGGTTGGGAATTAAAAACGAAGGTGAGGTATTGGACCTTTCGTCATTGAGATAATGATATAAGCGAAACAATTGGCTCCGTAAACAAAGACACCATTCACTTGGTCAAATTAAGAGTATTTTCGGATTGGGTTGAATCAGGTAGGATGAGTAGTTATATTTTGACAACCACAAGTGCACATATCTACTTTACAATATTATAATGTGTAAAAAACATTTCAGTATAGCATTGAGAGTCATTTTTAGGGTTTACATATTTGGGGTTTTATCTAAAACGCTGTCTAGCATATTCCATCAAGGGTTGAGAAGCTGTTGCCGCCGCTGCATTCGTATCCGCTGCTGTCACCAAAGCTGCTGTCGCCGCCGTCAATTCTCGACCACCGTCACTCGCCACCGTCACTCGCCACCGTCAATTCTCTCACCACCGTCGCTCGCCACCGTCGATGGTCTCCCACTATCGCTCACCATCGCAACCACTCTCACACGAAATCTCCCTTATGCAAATAGGTGTACTGGACTCTTATCACGTTTCAAATCTTAAATTTAGATACTTAAAATTTAATTATGTCCTTTTATAACAAAATATCCTAAATGTCCTTCAAAAAGAAAAATCTCATTTTACCTTTATCCACATGTACAATTAAACCACGTTAGCAGTTGGTATCTGGTTGTATGTTAGCTTAGGTTGTCAAAGCAAAATTTTCCAAGTAGGATATGTACAAACCTATTATTCAATTTAAGGACAAAATTTTTGTAAATTTTTGTATGATATTACACAAAAAATTATTTAGTTCGTATAATAGATAACCATAGGTGACATGATTTTACTATTGAGACGTCGTGCTTCTATTACATACTTTTAATTTTTAATAGATGAATTTGTAAGAATAGTTAACCTTAAAATCATACCTTCTCAACACAATTTTACTTAATTTAACTAACATTAAATAAAAATTAAGACGCTCAATATTAATGAAATCCTAAGAATGAGACACACTTTTAATGTTTTATATGAAAAATGATATAATAATTACTCTTTTTAAAAGCATACTATCCATAGATACTTTTAATTAAGTGTTAACTAATCAGGACAATATAAAAAATGGTGCAATAATTACTCTATTCAGATGATGCTGCCCACAAATGCTTTTAATTAAATGTAATCACTACAATTGAACATACTTTTAATATTGTATATGAAAAATGGTACAATAACTAATCTCTTAAAAGCTTGTTAGGCACAAATGCTTTTAATTAAGTGTGAACTAATCAATACAATATATGAAAAATTGTATAATAGTTACTCTCTTATAGCACATAATCATGGAACATGATTTCAAAGTTAATACCAAACTTATAATATACTATTACAATTTCATTTTTTTAAAATTGAAAACTTATAATAAAAAACAATTTTTTCAGGATAAAATCATGTCACCTATCTATGATTTACTCATTTTGATAATTAAATTTTTTTTTCTCGATATATGGGATATGGCACAAAAATTATACCAATATAAAAAACTTTACTCAATTTATGAGTTGAATTTCCACGTTATTGTTAAATCTAATCTAACCTAACTTATCTTTAAATGGATTGAATTTAGTCGAGTAAATTATATTAGGATTTTAAAAAACTTTTTTTAAAAGTTATAATTTCAAATATTAATATAATTAAAAAAATAATACATTTTTTTATAAAAATTAATTTAACTAAGTCAATAATTCAATTCATAACGAATTTATCTAAACTAATTCAAGACATGAAAAAATAAAAAATATATATAAAAGTATAAGTATAAGAGTAAATTTTAAATTAAGTTTGGAGTCGTCCATACTAAATCTATTATACAACCTTAATAACAGTAAGTTAATTTGGATTGAGTTGGATACAAATTGAGTATAAATGAAATCTAATCTAATTGAGTTAGATTGATTAGTTAATTTATCTATCTAACATCACTCCAAAGTCAAAATAATATATAATTTAATTGAGTTAGATTGATTAGTTAATTTATCTATCCATCCAACACTCCAAAGTCAAAATAATTTTTAATTGAAACTAAATTTTAATTACTATTTCTGTGGGACATGTCTCATTAATATGCAGAAAAAAAATTAGTGTGTTAGACTTTGGGATCTTGACTGAGTCTTCTGATTATTAAAAGGTTTTCATGCAACTATTTTCTTGTTCTTTTTTTACTCGATCAATTTCAATTATGGAAAAAAAAGTACAAAGGAAAGCAGATAATTGGTGCCCTGTAGTGCGTACAATGATGAATTGCGATTTGAATTTTAGTTGAGACTGGTGTCTGCATTTACCATCGTACTTTATGATATTTTTCTTCCTACGAATAATGATACTTACTACTTTAAAACTTTATTATCCAAACTTAGTTGATCTGAGCATAGAGAAATAACGGTGTCAAATTATTCAGGTAGTCTTAATTTTCATATCCATTGCACTGCTTTAAGAATTTAGTAATATAGCATTTAAAACGGTGTGAAGAAGTTAGCACATGATTTGTTTCTTAAGTTTCAGGAGTTTAATTGTTCAGTGTGTGTAGGGAAAATATATTTGTCAGAAAGAATTAGTATTTAATTAATTGTTGTATCTCTTAATAAATTAGTGTCAAACTATTAGACTGATAAACACCTGAAATAGTAATTTAGTGCAGCATAAGGTACTAAGTCACCACTACATGTTTGGTATAATAAGTAAACTCAATAATTGAGTGAGAACTCAATAATTGATTGAATGTATGTGAAAGGAAGAAAATATAGGAGTAACTAACATGGCAAAGCATTATAATCTGTGTATTAATTTCATCGCCCTCATCTACAACTAACTATGTGAATAATGTACATGATAAAACTGGCTCCGATTTAGACTCTTGAGTCTTGGACAACAACCTGTTAGTTTGTATCATAATTAAAAAGAAGTGACACAAAATGGTTATCTGCAAAAATAATATATATATATATATATATATATATATATATATATAAGATTAAAATATTTTTTAATAAAAATACCTTTTATCTTTATTCAACGATTATAACTTAATTTTGAATTATCAAATTAAAAAAGAATAAAAATATAAATTGACTTCTTTAAAGCCATTTTAGCACAAATCTCTATATAAATTTAATCTTCATTTATCTAAAACATTTCATTTCTCTAAAATATAAAATTTCTAACTCTTTCTGCACTTTTAATGTCATACTTTCAAGTTAATAGTTATATATTTCTAAATTCAATATTAGTCTCCATAAGTATTGGTTTACAATAAATGTGTTTTATTGACAATTTGGTTGAAGAGAATCCAAATCCATGAAAAAGGATTCAAATCCAAATCTTTTAACTATACCTATTCTTATCATTATTATAATAATAATAATTATTATTATTAATTAGTATTAGTAAGCATAATATTACTAATAATATTAATAATAATAATAATTATTATTATTAACAATATTAAAATAATGTGAATAATAATATTATTTATTAATTATTAATATTACTTAAAAAGATACCGTGGTATCCAATCAACGTATATTAGTAATCATTGTTAGTAGACTTTATTTAATTATTTAAGAAAAATTAATTGATCAAAATAAAATTATTAATTAGGGAAATATTAACCATTAAAAATTTAGTTTAAATTTAATTTTATGTATTTATATATTTTTTATTTAAACCTATAAAATTGAAGATATTTTTTAAAATGATTGATGATTAAAACTTATACTTCATGGTGCAACGCATTTAAATTTATTTTTTAAGAAATTTCTAATTTCTTTTATTAATCTTTTATTGTGAAATTTATTTGAATTGTATTTTAAAATTATCTTTTTATTTATATTTAAAATTATTTTTAAATAATCTTAGGTAGACACTATTCATACCTTTCTCGACTTTTTCTATATTCGTTAGACTTATATTTTTCGTTGGCAAATTTGTTAGTAATTCTAAATAAATATTTTTAATTAAATATTTTTAATATTTAAAGTAATGTTTCTTTAAAGTAATTATTTATTTTTATTGAATAAAATTTTTATTATTTAAGAAGTAATTATTAATAGTTTGATTTGAATTTAGAAAAACAAAATTATGTACCATTCTTTTTTTTTATTTACTTTAGATCCGCTTTTAAGAGTTAACACTATGGGTTGGTTTGGTATCGAGGTAGTGAATAAGTAGAGGAACACTTTGTGGTGAGAAAACAGAAAGGAAGAAGAAAAGAAAACTCAAACCAATCGAAATTGCAACATGTTGCTAAAATAATAAGTATCATGAGAAAGTGATAATCCATTATAAATATGTTTTCATTTTATTATTATAATTGTTGTAATAATTAGTAATTAAAATATAATATTAAAAATAATAAATAAAATTATCTTACAATTTTTTTATTTCTTTTTAACGAAACCATTTTTTTTCATTCATTCTTTATATATATTTTTTTACTTTTTCAGTAATTCTCTTTTATCCCCCTTTATTTCACTGGTCTCTAGCAAAGGAAATATAATAAAATTGTTTAATTAATTAATTAATGTGTTAGTTGAGGTGTTAATTGAGAAATGGGACATTGCAAAGTGAAATATGGCTTTCTAAATGTTTCTTTTGTTTCATGACTTCGAAACACGACACTGAAGAACGTTCGATTTCTTTGGGGTCGCTTCAAGTTTGGTGTATGTTCTCTGCTACCAAATATATTATTTCTGCTACTTTCTTTGTTCGGTGTATTCTTTGTTCGGTGTAATCTTTGACGAAAACCATAGGTTCTCTTTCACTACCTTGATGGAAGAGAAAGTGTAAAGACACCCATCATTTTTTTTTCCCTCCTTGGAAGGCTATTATCCGTTGCTTTTCACTTTTCCCTTATCCTTCTTCTATGATATATTAGTCTAATTTTGAAAAGTTATATAGTCAATTAATTAAAAATATTTATCATTGAAGTTGATAATCTTAGTATAAGGATAACTTACAATTACTTTCAAAAACTCCGTACATTGTTGTTTTTATGGAGACTAGATGTCAACTGTTCGAGATGAATTAAGAAAAATTTTAAGAAAAGTAAGTTAGAAGTCGAGCTTGATTATTTGTAGAATGGTTATAAAATAGATTCATTGTTATAAATTTCAGTATATCTAAGTTTTATATTAAATAGAAATGAAAAAATTGAATAAGATATAAGTAAAAAGACTCACAAATTCATTGTCTTAAATTTTTTAGTTCAAGGTAGTGTTAATTTTTTTTATGAATTTGGCTCGTTCTTATTCTTATATAATCTGTTAGTGTTTCTGTCCTTTATTTTCTCAATAAATGGTATCAAAGTTAATTGTTTGTCACAATGATCAATTTAGACTGAGTACAGTTTGATCTCTTATTGAAAGTCTTTCCTAATAAAGTGTCTTTCAGGCAAGTGTGTCCCATTATAATAGTGGTACAAGTAAGGTATTCAGGTTAAAAAATGTTTTTACTCAAGGAGGAGTGTACCAGCATGGAAGAATTCGTACTTGAAGGGGAGAAATCCAAAGTATGAGTCTAAGTTTAATATTAAGTAGAAATATAAATTTTGATGACGATAATTTCTTATATGAGTCGGACTCATGTCTCATAATGTTTGAGATCTCTCTACATCCTAAAAATATAGACTGTTAAAGAATTTTATAAAAATGAATCTTTATTTTATATTTCTTAATACTCCTAATAAAAATAAAGATTAATTTAAAAAATTACGTTTATTTCTAAATCTGTTCGCACTTTTTTTTTTATTATGGTGCTCTAAAATCGACATCAAAATAGACCTTAGAATCCAAAATTTACACTAGTAGTTATTAGTAATTTTTTAATTGTTGAGTTTAAAGTAATTTGTTTTGTTAAGTTATACAAAGAATTAAAGCTTATCAAAAAGAATTAAAGTTCTTTTCACTTAAAAAAATATAGTTTTTGATAAATTTAATGATCGATGTTAATGTTAAAAATCAAATATTTAATTGAGTATCATTGCAAGAGAACGGTATTAAGTTAAGCTTAACCTCGATATTTTTGTTCATCTTTTACATACTTAATTTTGTTAATTTATTTGTTTTTCTTATTTTAGTATAATAGTTACCCTTAAAAAATTCATAATCATTTCTATAATAAAATTTCATCAAGATAATAAAAAATAATATATTTGTTAGTACTGTACAAGTCTCTAAACAAATACTAATTTTTCATTTTATTTAGTATGCTCTCCAAATAATACAAAATAATAGAGGAATAACAAATGATATTAAGATAAAAAAAGAATTTAATTATATATGAAAAATAATATCAATTCTTATCATCACATAAGGCAAAGAGAGGTACTTTTTCAAAAGCATATTTCCCTAAGAGTCATGAAGAAGATATACAACTTGCAACTTATTCTCATAAATTTAGCTTTCATCTCCAGTTAATCAATCTTTAAAACAAATGAAAACCATTATTTTAACAACTGGCAGACAGTGTATAACATTATGTATTTTTTTTTCAGTATGCATTTTTAAGAATGGTGTGTATCTAGTGCATATTGTTAGCCACGTTATTATTTATTACTTAGTTATTTTTATTATCTCTTTAAATAAGCCATAAAAAATATTAAAAATTTATTTATTTATACTTCAATCATAATTATAATAAACAAATATTAGCTATTTGTTGTGTTCTTAATTGTATGAATATACTCAATGAAAACATAACTTCAACTTACTTTTGTCTCCTTATTAGCCACTAATCAAACCTAAATCATAAGTTGGAAAGAGAAAGATTAGGTAGAACCAAAATTAATTAATCTCCTAAGTTTTGTTTGTTAAAAAAAATAATAGCATATTTTTCAATGTTTTTATTATTATTAAAAGGAATCGTGCTAATCTCCATTGTTGCAGTTATTTTTTTTAAAAACTAATGATTCTAATAAGTAAATATTGATGGTATGATTATGATTCAAATGTCGAATTGATAATCAAGAGAGAAAGATTAGGAATTATGAAAGTACAGTTACTTTGGACAAATCTCTGCTTCTATTAAACATAATTGCGCAATCTGTCAAGATCATTCATTTAAATAAGTTATTTGAAATTAAGAAGTCAAAGTAGTTTATAATAAAAAAAAAGTAAAAATAAAATTTAAGTTAATAATATTTAATCACCATACCAATTCATAATAAAAAAGGATGGGTTAGTAGTTTTAACTATAGTGTTGTTTGTTTCCAAACTTGTTAGATTTTATAAGGTTGCAACATCATGAAGTGCTTTTTTTTATCTATTTATTAATTTTTTGTCATTAAAAAAAAAAACCTGACTCAAACCATGTTCTTAGAATTATCTCTTCCATCACCGCATTCTTAAGTTCCTGTGGTTTAAGGACCTCTATGAAATTTTATCTATCCAAATTAAATTCTTGACAATAAGGAAATTAATAATATTTTATTATATCATTTTAGTATATAAATAATCATATTATCTTCTTATTCCATATGAGTTCCAACCATACTAATTTGTTTATTTTTACGTGGCAGTTCTTTGATATCGAATAAAAGCTAAATACGATAGCTTGAAATTCATGTTTTTATTATTTTAATTGTTTAAGATTTTTATGTTTTTGTAGTTGCACGCCACTAGTATAATACGTAGATCAGTTTGTAAGATAAATATGTAGAACTAAAATTTATTTAAAATATGAATTATTTAGGTGAATACAAAGTTAAAAGATATTTTTGACTATATTTCTATTAATCAAATACTAAACTCAAGTATCTAATCCGTAGAGTCTAAAAAGTTATCCTCTAACTATATTTTTATCAGAAACGAAAAGTAGTTTCTAATATTATCTTATTTTAAGACTAAAATGTTAGTTTGTAAATATCGAGTAACAGTGACTAAAATATATATTCTGATTATATTCCAATTAGAGAATAAAAATGAGCAATTTATTCACTTTATTCATCCATTTTTGTTCCCTAAGTGCTCCATTAATAGAAATGAATTTTGATGCTACAATAACATTTTTTCTCGAAAACATGGTACTGGCTTCATGTGGTTTAAATATCTACAACTTGAAATATGGTCAAATCACCATGTAGGATGTCAAGAAACCATGCCTACTTTAAAACTTTGAATTTGTTAAAACCCTTTTCAGAAAAATGTAGATTTGTGTTTAAGTTTTATATAGAGAAGAATTTGTAACCCAAAAATAAAAGAGGTCGAAGTTTCAATTCAAAATTTAAAGTTTTTCTCATCTCTCCAAAACCTAAGAATATTATTCTATTCATCCAATTTTTTCAGTCGAAATCCAAGTAAAGAAGTGCTTAACTCAATATAACATCGGGTTAGTATATTGCTGCCTATTTCATCATTTGTCACTTCACTTCCATCAAATCTGAAAAACCATTCATCTTTTTCCTTTTCCAGAACAAATGCAATTGCCATTCCACCAATCTATATGGTTTCTCTCTTACATTTGTTTTCATTATTTTTATAATAAAAGAAATAGTAATTAGAGATAATCTTAGAGGAATTGTGGGCCAAGGGAAGTTACCTTAATTGCCTACTACATAGTACAGGGTCCTGTACATATACAAAACAAGGCAAAAAAGAGATTGCACGCTTCCAATCCAACCAAAAGTTGAAGCAAATAATATAAACACAGACACAGAGAGAAGGGTGCATAGAGAGATGGAGAAGGACATGATGATTTGGTGAGTGCATGTGGCACGCCATACCTCCCATGCAGATAACACCATCATTCTATGCTTTATTTTTGCCATAGAGGGTGTAGACAAGGAAATGGACCATTGCCTAGCTACTTGGGACAAACCAAAAAACATACATCAATTATTTATGTTCTTTTGGGATGGCATTACCATTGCAATGTACCTGTGAGAGAAAGAATATGTAGCCTTAGGTTTCATCATTTTTTTCCTTTTCCCATTTTTCACTCAAGATACTGTAGCTAAAAGTCATGCTAGATCCACCAGTTTTTCATCCTTCCCTGCCTTCATCATCAAGATGAGGTAAAAACCAAGTCCTACTTTTGCTCTACATTTTGAGATTTTGACATTCCAATATATAAACATTTAATCTTCACTATTTTTTTTTATTATATTGTAGAAGTTGTTTTTTTTTTCCTAATAACTATATTATCTTTAAAAGCATATTGTCAAGTGATTGTTCGAGTGTCAAAAAATTATTTTCCTTGGCTAAAAATTACTCTAAAGGGTGTTTACCTTAATTAAATAATTGTCAATGTATTAACTAAAGAGTACATTAAATTTTTAATTTAAATTTTTTTCTTTAGTCAGCTTATTTTCAAAATGTTAGTTATTGATGAGTATAATAAACTATGAATTTTATTAAAAGCAATTTTTACTTCTGATTTCGAATTAATTTTTTCGTTTACAAATAGTATCTTCCAGTTGACGCCAAAGATCAAAGACTAATAAAGTTAATTTTATCACATTCAATAATTTTTTTCCATACTTGTTAAGTCCTTAGGTTCAACTATTCATTATGTCAACTTTTTTTTGGAAGAGTAATGAGATTTAAAAGTGTCCAACACCAAAGAAAGAAAAAAATATTGTCCAAATTTGGTATTAAGTCCCATATTCAGTGTGAAAATTTTAATTAATGAAAAGGATAATTTCCAAATTAATTTACAGCTAAACACAAAACGTCTTTCTATAGAACACATAGAGGTCTTAAAATCATCAAATAACATTTTGTGATGGATATTATGTACCTGGCCGGCCGAACAGAAGTGGCCCAAAAATATTCGGGGTCAGCCTAGTTCCTTATGTTCAAATCGCGGCCATATTACTATTTACACCTCCAAATGATTATATCAGCACTTTTCATAATTTTATTGACAAAAGTGGTTCATAATTTGGCACTCTCATAACTTTATCGTGCCTTTCAGGTTCCTCTCGTGAAAGGGGTATCTTTGTCTTCTTGCCAAGGAATAGGGTCACATAGTAAACACGGGGTGTGAACAGTAGAGCCCTCCAGCTACATCCATATCCATCATCTTCACCATGTGCTTGGGTTAAGCCCAGGAAGCCTAAAGCAGAGTAAGCCCATGTCACGGAATAAAAGCGAAAAAGCCTTATTCCTAAACAAGCTAAAATTCTGTAACAAAAAACAAAATCAAGTTCTGATAAAAAAAGAAAAAATGCTGCACCAAACCGACCAACAAACAAGTTGCTGAAAAAAAAAAAAAAAAAAAAAAATATTTTT
>Ga0209700_103703_pt1 | contig 28839 bp, 13 predicted proteins | sample SiratroredBW_FD_187528 | JGI IMG/M metagenome (GOLD analysis project Ga0209700, IMG submission 187528) | Root nodule microbial communities of legume samples collected from California, USA - Siratro red BW (SPAdes) (version 2) | ecosystem: Host-associated > Plants > Roots > Nodule | place: USA... | reverse complement strand
GTACTATCCATCAATAGGACAATATTAAATGCATTCAACAACTTAACTGAATCAGGATGTGTCCAAAAGATATCACTCACAACTTCTGAATCCTGATAACACCTACTCCAGTGAATATACTTGTCACACTCCAGTAACATCATTAATTGTTGCAATTCAATTCTTGATCCTCTAATTGATCTCTTGTATGTGTATCTTGCATTATACAATTGTTTGATTGTTGTCACATTATCTTTGTTATTCTCCTTCAAAGTCAGCAATATGTTGGACGGCTTCACAAGACTTTTTGTCATGTCAACAACCAAGTCATGCTCATAAGGTTTTAATCTCCTAGCATAAGGGCGTCCAACTAATGTCTCAGCAAGATCATGATTATGTAAGCCACATATGACTTTCAACACCTAACCTTCTCCATTTGAAATAGCTTTACCCCGCAATCTAAAAGGACAATCACACTTTCTTGTCCCTGTAATGGTAACCTCCAAATCATTCCTGTATTTTCTATATTTTCCACTCCTTTCACAACCCAATAATACAAATGTCTTCCTTCCTTGTTGACCCGTTGCTTTATCCGATCTCAATATGACAACAACAAATCCAAGAGAAAAGGCAACCTTCCGAACCCATTCAAGTAAATGATCTCTAGTAACAAATACCTAAATATAAAATTCATCAAAATATAGTAACAATTGCAAAAGCAATCTAATAACAAAATTTAGTACAACCAAATTCATTTACCTCATCTGTTGAAAAATGAAAACCGCACTCATGTTCCTTGACCATGACAATACTTTCATGTGATTGTTCCATTTCTGATACTTTATCTACTTCTTCAGAAAATCTAGTGTAGAAGTCTCCTTCCATGGTACACTACATAATTCATTCAAAACAATTACACAATCAACTATTAACCAAATTTAAAAAAATTTCAAAAACACCTTGCGGGTTGTACAACCCGCAACATAAAATTTTTTTCAAACACCTTGCGGGTTGTACAACCCGCAACATAAAATTTTATGTTGCGGTTTGTACAACCCGCAAGCTAAATTTTTTTCCAAAAACATTGCGGGTTGTACAACCCGCAAGCTAAAATTTTTTTAAAAAAGCTTGCAGGTTGTACAACCCGCAATTTTAAAATTTTTTTAAAAAGCTTGCGGGTTGTACAACCCGCAATGGGATTTGCAAATTTTTTTAAATTGCGGGTTGTACAACCTGCAATGTGTATGATAAATCTTTAGCTTGCGGGTTGTACAACCCGCAATAGTGAAGGTGCAGCAAAAAAGGGTTACGGTTTCTACGCCCCGCAACCTTCAGAAAAAATTAAAACTTACCGTCGATGGACGAACGCACACTGCTTCTTCTCCTCCCACCCTTCTTCTTCTTCCCAGTAATCCCAACCTTCTTCTTCCTCCAAGTAATAGCCTCCTTTTTTAGCAACTCTAACAACAATCTTTTTCCTCTTCTCTAATCTCTCTATATTACTCTCCCAACCCTAAAAATTTATCAATAGCTCAGGTATCACAAATGCAACACCTCCTCTTGTTCGATCAGTGCCTTAATTTTTCTGTTTTAAGATGAAGGGCATTTTCATCTTTTCAGTATGTCTAAAATGGAAATTTTTGAAAAATATGGAAGTGCAGGAAGTCGTCATGGAGGTGCAGGAAGAATCACTCTTATTTTTGGGGTCAGATGTCTTTAAGGCATAGATTTAAGGCCATTTCTTTCTACACCCCCATAAATTTTTTGAGTTCAGATACCCTTTATTGGTATCATTCCTTGTTGCCACCATTGTTCCCTTGTCATCGAATCTAAAAATTAAAAAAAAATATATATGGATTGTAAAATCTAGAAATTATTTTTCAAATGTAAAATAACTTTTAAATTATGTAATTCAATTTTTTCATGTAAAATATTATTTTTGGACTATACATTTCAAAAACTATTTTTTCATAACCAGAAGAATAAAATACCGAAAAAAGTTATAACCCAGAAAGAAAACCCTAGATTTAATTTTTTGGTGCTCATTCATAAATGTTTGAACGAGTAAGCTAATTCAAAGGTAGACCCACTTTTTTTATTTTTTTTTCTTGTGTGGGGTTCAAGATGCTAACTTTCGAGAAAAGGAAAAATAAAACGTATTTATGTGCAGAAGACGAGATATGGCATCAACACATTTGGGAACTGTGCAACTCTGCAACAACAACTCCTACCTATAACATTGGTTTGTCATTCCATAAAATTAAATTTAGACTGATTGAAAGAAAAGTGCAAGATTATTATCAACTACAACACATACACATAATAGTTAATAAAAAAGTGTATAGTTATTGACTGTTTTAAAATTTTTATACTAAAAAGATATTACATTTAAAATTAATATTTCATGTGTTGTAGGAACATCAATATGCATTAGAGATGCTCTTTGGGAGTTGAATTCCTTTGTTTTCACCACAATAGTTTTCCTCACACAACTGAAAGATGCTTTTGAGTTTTGTTTTTACACTTGTGCCTCAACTTTGCGGTGCAAATGTTATGTAACATTTTCTATATTAATGTGATATAACATCAATCTAAATTAATCTAAAAACTTAGATTTGAACATTGGATGCACTCACCTAATTATTTTTTGTAAGTTATCATATAATATTATCAATGCATATAAATAAGCCCAAAATGTATGTGTCATTACAATACCATCACATGACAGAAGACAAATGAATATTAAACATTGAGACTCTTACCAATTTTAACAATGACAGAAAAATAATAGTTCCTCCTATAAAGAAGCATTCAACATGTAATCAATTGATAAGTTACATTTTAACAATACCTTGTTCCAAAACATATATTTGTGTGTGCCAAATTAAAATAGTTTTAGTTAAAATTGAATTATGTGTTATTTTATCAATCTATTTAGTTCATGGCTTTAAACTGGTTCGCCTAATATATTTCTGAATAATCCATTTTATAAAATCATAATTATATTTAATATATATATATATATATATATTAAAATATATATTTATGTTATAATTTACTAGTGAAAACACATGTAAGAAACATACGTGTATTTACATTTTTGTTATATTAAAAAAAGTATATAATTTTATGATTTTTATATGCAAACCAACTTATGAGTCATCTTCCCCATTTATTTGTACAGATTAAAAGTCACGCCTTACAGAAAGTTTACAGAAAGTTTCCATTGGGATTGATTCACTAAACTAAACTATATCTTTTGTTATACTTGTTAACTGTTTTGTATTTGTATTAAGAAATAATTTATTTTTATTTTGAGTCTTTTTTACTATACTTCTGAATAATTTCATGATTAATAGTAATTTAATATTAATTTTTCATATGTTAAATTTCTATTATAAGTTGTAGTTGGTAAAAAAAATAAAATAAAGAATTTCTTTCATAATTTTATTATAAAGATTAAATATTGAAATAAATTATAAAAAGTTCATAAAAAAATATAAACCATTTGAGGTAATAAATTCTATAAAAAATAGGTTACACAGTTTACAAGGATAAAGAAAATTGCAATATATTTTTATGTATAAATATATAAATATTTTAGTGCAAAAAAGTTCTCAACCTAATGTCAGACCAGTTAAAAGTCCAATTAGTCAGTTCAATCCATAAGAAGAAAAAGCAACTATAAAATTTCATTCATTTTGTTTGGATATAAAAAAAGCTTTAAAGTCTGCATAATTTAAAAATATTCTTAAAAAAAAAAATGAGAAAGTTTTTTCTAAGATCACAGTCCCAATAAAATGTATACTCCATAAAATCCTTGTGTTTACTTGCCAATACTAATCATAAATCCCAAATTATTATTTCAGTATTATTGTTTTCTTCTATACTGGATTCTTGATATCAGATGTAAACAAAAAAAAACTACAAAAATTCTACCAGTATGGCTCCATTGAATTGAATAAACTTCCCTGCTGCTGAACTAAACTGGTAAAAAGTTACTAAATTCACAGAAACACTAAAATGAACCCAAAAAGCTCTCAGTATGTGAAAATCTAAACTGCAAGACCAAGTCGAGTAGTTTGTTCTGTACTGTGTTTATTCTAAGGCAGTCTTTATTTTGTCAAACAGACTCTAGTATGTCATAGTGACCATAGCCATGAAACAGCACATTTATGGAATTCTCCTCTTCACCATTCCTATACTCTTCCCCATATTTTGCTATGTTTACCAAATCAACCGAGCCTGTGTCTCTCATGAAAACAGATATTGGTGTCCTGAAAAAGTATGCAGCCGAGTTATATAAAGAACAATAAATTCCAAAGAAGGCATATCAACACGATTAGATAAAATAATGGTTTCTACAAAACAACATAGGCTGTATATTACACAAGTGTCTTCAGTCTCAGATTCACGAATTATACATCCACATTGCTAATATGTAAATTGTTTGAAAGATTAACCAACTTTTTTTTATAATAACTTTTGTTATCATAGTTTGGGTGTTCAAATTGTGAATGGTAATCTTTTTTTTATAATAGATGTTGTTATGACAACAACTCTAGAGAGCTAAAACTAATAATTAATACACATTGATGGACAAACATCTTATGCTTCTCAATTCTCGTTAGATGAAAGTGACAACTATAAGCAGCACAAAATTTCAATTCTTCTTTTTTCACTAGAACAATTTCAATTCTAAAACTTACTGCAAAACATGAGAAGCCATCAACAGCTCTGGTTCGCCACCCCACACATAAGGCTGTTGAATTCTCTTCACATATGTATCGAAATCCCCTTCTATAAACCTACAGATACATCAAACATAACAGATAACCATCTACATATACATCAAACATAACCAAGCCAAGAAGAAAAAGACAATCCAAAAGAATCATACATCTTCATATTACAAAACTTACCATTCTGTTTCCTCCCGCCTCTTCAGCAACTCATCCACTACCTAAATTGGGATACAAAGATTGTTAAAAAGCAAATGAAAAAGAACAAAAACTTGTTTTCTTATTTTAAACTGTGGAACAAAATGATCATACTTTAGCTCTTAATTCATCAGCCAGTTCCCTCTGACGATTCTCATCAGGTGCGTTTTCCCCATTTCTCAAGCAAGCTCCATGAGCTATTGCTCTAAACAGACACCGACCATCAGCAGGTACCCCTTCACCATTCAGTGAGATAACTCCCAAATGAGTCCACATATTAAACTCATACACAATTTCTTTACCTCCATGCTAAGCACAATACCACCAACAAACCAAAAACTTCTCAAGAATAATGTAACTCAAGAACACCAATTTAAAAATCTCTCAGCATTGAGCTTCTTTACAAAATTTCCACAAACATAAAACTCTTCATCCTGTTCAATCATCTACTCACAGACCATCAATAATAAAAACAATGTTGAATCCAAAAAGCAGAAAGGCTTACTCTATCAAAACAAAATTAGTGATCAAACTTCAAACCAAACAAAGAAGACCAATTCCTGCTCTTTAAAAACAAAAATGCAACCAATTTCATTTCTTATAGAGTAGTTAAAAAGTGTCTCTCCACCCAATGCAAAAGGAAAAGCATCTTTCACTTTTACACAAGTCACACATCCAACACAATGCTTTCAATAAACACAAAAATATGAATTATATTTCACTTCATCTGATTAAACAAACCTAAACATTTTAAATTAATAAAATAATAATATAAAAAAGAACAAACCAGTGATTCTGTAATCAGCAGAAACCTCAACTTTCAGTTCCTTATCGAGAACTCCGCAACTCTCGTCCACAGCGACTCCGGAGTCGGAATCGGTAACGGCGTCCACGCAACCCGGCGGCGCGAGGCAAGCACAGACTCCGAAGAGGAGCCATGCGGAATCAGGACGGTGGAGCCACCGCGCCGGCCGCGTGTCCCATGCGACATTCCAGGATCCCTCTCCCTTCAAGTCATGCACGGCGACAAGGCCGCGGCGGAATCCGTCACTGCTGCGAGGCATTATAGCGTGCCATATGGACGAAGCGCCGCCAGCAGAGCCGTAGAGTTTGCAGGCGCTGGAATGGTGACGGCGCGGCGGCGAGGCGGAGAGGGAGACGGAGGCGTGAAGGAGTCTAGGCGGCGAGGCATGGACGTGGGAGAAGAGCCAGGGCTTCGGACGAGTGGCGCAGAGAACGCCAAGCATGGGTGAAGGCTATCGTGCGCTGGGTTTGTTGCTATCCTACGCACCACCCGCACACGTAGTTTCCATGTGTGACGGCATGGGGTTTTTTTTTGGAAGACAACTACAACGACTCAGAGCGCAGCACTCTTGGAATCATCAAATTTAAACAACACATTAATCATCTTTCTTTTCCTTTCCCACGCGCTGCACCAGCAAGTGCTTCTTACTCTCATCCTTTTTTTCTTTTTCATTTTTTTTTTTTAATTCTTCTATAACTTTTAACCTTCCTCACACTCCGAATATTCCTCACCTTTGCACCACATTCCTTAGGTTAGCTTCAAATCTCATTCATAAATTTTGGAACAAATTATAGGTAGCTTTTATCAATTATATTATAGTATTTTGGATCCAAAAATATGGGGTTCCAAATTATTTATATATATGATTACAATCAAATTGTTCAAAATTTATGATTTTTCTTATTCTAATGAAGTATTAATTTCTTTTCCTAACTTATTTCCTGACCAGTGATGAATAAATTACTAAAGAATTATACTTCTATCTATGTTGCCAATAATATACTGATGTATACTTTAAAATAGAAAGTATATACGCTAACTATAATGAGTTATTGTCGTCATTATTGGAAAGTTCTTTATTTTTTTTCCTTTATCACTTTTATTATTATTATTATTATATTTATAATTAAATTTTTCTAATATTTTTCCTTTTTATTTTATTATTATATTTAATATTAATTTATTATAGTTAATATATAATTAATTATTCTAAACGATATATTTAAAAAAATTAATATTTTAACTTTATAAAATACTAAAGAATAAATAACTAAGTAAAAAAGACAAGAGGATAAAAGGCCAGAAAACTATATGTTTAATAAGCATTATCATAACTCATTTAGAGTATTTTTCTCTTTCACATATATCAAAATATCTTTATGTACAATGTATATAAAACTAATATCATATTGAGATTGTTCCATAAACATAAATATGGTGAGAGATGTAATTTTCATTTAATTATTTTTAATGAATCTTTAAATACTTTTTTTTTCATATAAAATCTCTTGTTAACAAGACCCTTAAAAAAAAATTTCAAATTATTTCTTACCTATAAGATTTCTTGTTAACAAGATTCTTAAGAAAAATTTATATTAATAATTAAATATCACCTAAAAACATTCGTATATAACTTATGTGTCACTCTTACGTATGAGACATTTTACATTAGACTTCAATGCATACTTAGAAGATTTTAAAAAGTTATTATTTTTTCCATCTTTGTTCTTTTTTATTGTAAAGTTTCATTGTTTTCTTTCGTAATAGAAGCTTTTTATTATAATGATGTTTGTTTGTAACTTGATTTGACAAGTAACTTACATCTAATTGTCATGAATTATATATTTTTATGAATTATATGTAGGGTTGAATTTGACGTAACACTCTCCTGTCTATAAATATTATAATTTTAAATAAGTAAAAATGTTTCAAATTAAATGATTTTCTTGTATTTCAATTTAGAATTAATTTTCTCTTCTTAATTTGTTTTCAAGTTAGTTACTGAATAAATATTAAATTGGTCCTAAAAGGATGAGTGTGATGACAGATAAGTTTTTCATTAAAATTTAAATGTAAACAAGTCACTAAACAACTTATCATCTAGCATGTAAGTTTTTTAGTCAATTAGACTCTAAACAAAATTTCACCTCAATAATGAAGTGTCATATAAACATGTTTTTCACTTTTTAGTGACTCATGTGTTCAAAAGTGTTTACCTTTTTGTCCTTCTTTATGTTAGAGCTTTGTGGTTGTTTTCTTTATTTTCATAAAATTTGTTTATTATAGTGATAATTGTTTGGAACCTATGTTTCCAAGTTGCATAATCCATTTGCCATAACATGTACTAAAAAATTAAACTTATATGAAATATTGAAGTAATTAGTAACATATTATTATAAAGTATGTATAAAAAGACAATGCATTGAAATAAGAGTTTTTCAATTTTGTCCCTTTTCATTTTTAACTTTGATTTCTCTTCCATGAAAAAAAGTTGTTTATTGTAATACAACTCTTTGGGCTTGAGAGTTAACAGTTGTAGATGTGGTATAAATTGTTATATTGCTTATTGTTTCATGTCCCTTTCTCGTCTTATGTTTATTCTCTTAGCTACTATAATTTTATTTTTAGAACAAAATCTAAAATTGGTAGTAGAAATTTTGACATTAGGATGTATGAGAGTATCGTAAGCAACTTATGTGTTTTATTTATTCTCAAAGTTAAGAGATCAGATAACATTAACTCTAATGGTTGCATATGTTACTATGTTAGTATCACAAAGAATGGTGAGGGTATAAAGAGCATAAAAAAAATTGGAAAACTATTTTGCACATGTTCCTTACCAAAAGTATTTGATATGTGATAGCGATATTATTTTATTTCTAAAAATTATAATTATCCATTATATGAATGTTTTAGCTTTTAAGTTAATCTTGTGTCACACAATCAACCAAGTAGTTATCACTTTTTTATTTAGTAAATAAGAAAATTGATGATAACTCACTAGATATTTTAAAACAGAGAGATGAATCACGAGAACAAGAAAGGAGAGAAAAAGAGATACAATGGCTAAAATTTTGGTTTAAGTTTAACTGTCATGAGTTAGTTGTACTACAAAATTTGACTTATATGTATTAAAGCTATGAGTGACATAATATTGACAAAGTACATATAAAAAGGTAATTCATTCCCAGAGTTTGTCTTAACTCTTTTGGAAAAATCATGTTCTAAAGTATGACAATTTATATTGTTCTAAGTATTTTATCTATTATAATGAAATGCAAAGATATAATACAAAACTCCATTCTTCAAAATACATTCACAAAATAGGGAATACAATCATGGGTCCAGTTGCAACAAAAAGAAGTAAAATAGAGATATGATATGTAGTTGATGTTGTTAGTATTGGATTCTTGATGTTTGTATAAACACCAATGCTTCCTTTGGCTAGGAGTTTGGTGCATATTGGAACAATTGAACTTATGTTGGTTCTTATTAAATTTATTGTGTCAACCTAGACCAACTTCTTCTTGTGCATTGGAATAACTTCCATAACCTCTTTAACTTCCTTTATCTGTTAGCTCTATATCTTATACATAACCATCATTCTTACATAACCTCTATTTATGTCCTAACAAACAACATCTCTAACCTTAGATATATTTATATCTGTCTCTAGATCTTATTAACCATAATGGGCTAGTCATTACCTTTTCATCTTTGAATTTCAGGCCTCTTTATCTTTTTTTTTTAATTTCTGGTGGAGTTAGATTGGTATACTTTTTTCTTTGGCAATATTTTGGTTGTATACAGATTAAATGACATATTCATAGGTCTCATAATTATGTTCTCACATTGTTAGTGAAACATCACAAATTTATTTGCTTCCATACAGTAAAGAGCAATGCATGTATGTTTACATGGTATACATGCATGAAAGAAAAAGTCAACAATGAACAAAATAGATACTTAAAGAAGTTTACAAATGTGAAATGCTAGAACCTACATAAGTAGATATGAGTATTAAGATCTAGTTTTAAATTGAAATTTTAAACCTTATATATTTATCTATTTTAATCTTTTGACCACATAATTGTGTTTTTTTTTTTTTTTCTTTCTCCAACTTTTTTTATAGCAAGGACTAAGTAACTGGTTGCAATAGTCAATTTTATTTAATTCTCTGATCATTATATAGCATCAGACTTCTTTCAAGCAAGTCAATATTCGCTTACCGCTAGACCTACAATCAATATATTGCAAACTTACAAACCTTTTTGATCATGTTGTCAATCTTTAAAATAGGTTGTTAATCAGGATTCAAATCCCCATTTCCTCGTATAAACAAATGCAACTTCACTCTTTTTCCTTATGACGCCTATATGTTGTTCAAATTCAAAAATTGTTGTTATGTTGCTATCTTCTATAAAATAAATTCATAACCAAGTTCTTTCACTACTTGCTAAAGTTTTTTTCATAAATGTATTGCGCCAAATCTATAAGGTGATTTGACATTATTTCCTTCATAATTGAAATTAAGTTCTACAAATTAAATATACAAAATTGATGACATGCATCTTGTAGCAATTATGGCAGATTAAACCCACCATGAAAGAGTAAGTTCCTTTCATTTTTTTTCCATGATTCTAATAAAGTCATTATTTGTTAATTTCATGCCCTTCCTTATTGAATTGTGTCGTGTGAAAGTACTTTTTTGAAATCAACCAAGTTTAAAAACTACATGTTAACTTCTAATTGAATTTCACTAATTTGAATCATGAATAAATTGTTCATTTAAACTTTTTGTTTCCTTCGTCATATTTGAACTTTGAGATGTCATTAATGTTTCAGAAGCATAAGCATAAGCATAATTCTTTATTTCCATTAATATTATTATCAATGCTATAATGTTATTCTCTTCCTAAGCCATAAGCATAATCCTTTATTTTCATTAATATCATTATCAATGTTATAATGTTATTCTCTTCATAAGCCCCAAGCCATGACTAACATAAGCTATCTTCAAACAACATATAAGAATATGAGAACTCCCCACTATTATTATGTTCCTTATCATTATCTATCTGTTCATCAATTATGTTCTCTTAGACAAGTTTTACAATAGATGCTTTAACAAATTGTTTTGCAATATTTTCTTCTTATTAATTATGTTTTTTATAGAGTGTTGACCATCTTCTTCCTTACTGTCTACTTCTTATATAGTTCATAAATGAGATCCAATATCAAGAAGTCAATCATAAAATAATATTCACATTAGATTAGGTTTATGACCAAAGTAAACACTTATATCTATTCTTAAAATAACAAATAATAATTCAAGAGTAGGATAATGTCAATATCATCCATAAGGTGCAAGCCAACCGGTATCTTTTCTTGCCATGAAAAAGCACATGCTTCTAACTTTACTATACTTAGTTATAACAATAAAAAAATTCTTTAATAGCCCAATATTGACACAGTCCTCATCCAATTTTCTCTCACACACAAAACTCCCCATCATTATACTCCACAGATCAACCTTGCTTTTAACAAACCTTTTTCCATGGTGCAACAAAAGATTTAGTTAAACACACCATTTTGCAAAAATAATATACTATTAAAGTAAATATAGATTGCCCTAAATGTATAATCTGAATCAAACTCGTGGGTTATATACCGTATAAAGTTTAAATCTTTCACCATGCAAGGAACTGGGACAAATAAAGTAACAATAACATAAATGCCATTTACAAAAACTATCAACGTCAACATACCATAAACTATCCCACCAAAGAGTGCATACTCATAAATAAAGACATGTATGAGTTTCATCAATATAAAAATAAAGACATTTAAAAAAAAAAGAGATATCTATATACTGCAATAAAAATTTTGTTACACTAACATTCGGAGTGGAACAAAAACATGGTAATAACTATCTTTTCTTTTGTGCAAATTTGTTCTTCCATAATGGTTGTCTCTTTCACATAAAAGTTCTTCTGTAGACCTCATAATTGTCTAATCAAAATAATCAATCACCTTTATAATTTAAAATAATTAAATAGATTAATTTTTTTGACTAAATCAAATTAAAAATCATATGTTACCACAAAAATAAGAAAAAACTACAAAAAAAAAATGTCACATAATTCATCATTTAAATGATAGTAACATATGAACTAACATGTAAACAAAATTGTTACTCCAATAATTCATTTATAAGAAATATTTATTAAGTAATTATTGTGTAAACACACTCATTCTTGGTGTCCAATTTAAATAGTTACTTAATTAGTTATTCTCTGTATCATTTAAAGCAACCTCTTTACTGAAAAAAAAAATATTAGGTTACTCACTCTTTTTTTTTCTTTTATGTTCAATATAAATATTTACATTACTCTCTCATTTAAAGCAATGTGTTTATTGAAAAGAAGGAGGTTATTCCAATAACATTTTTAAAAGTGGTATATTTATTATGTGATAAAACTTGGTAGAATTAAATTAGCTGTGTTTAAATACCGTTTTTATATTTATGTTGCAATAACTCTATTGATTCACAAGTTCAGTTAGTTAAAATATGAAGATATATATATATATATATATATATATATATATATATATATATATATATATATATATATATATATATATATATATTTACACTCTAGAAAATAGAAGTCATATAGTGATTTTTTAAAAAGATTTAGCTTTATTTAAAACTAGTTATCTTGTCTAATAAATGTATTTATAAAATAGATAACTTTAATGTAATATATATCTATATATATATATATATATATAATATTTTAATAATAGCAATAATAAATCAAAATATAAGTATTTAAAATAATAATTTAAAAAAATATTTTAGTTAGTAAAATTTTATTTTAGTGAGAATTTTAAAGTAATATATAATTCAAAACACTCAATAACATAAATTGGAAGACCCTGGCTTAATAAGCTATTGACGAGCTCTATGTAAATTTGTCAATGTAAGTTATTTTTTTAATAGCTATTTTAAGAGTTTTCCTGAAAAGATGTTTGACATAATTTTGTTTTCTTAAAAGAGAAAAAAAAATCTAAAAGAAAATAACCGAGTCAAACACCACCTGAGAAGAATGATTTCTAAAATAATTATTATAAAAATTAACAAATTTGTGATTGAATGACTCTTTCATATGGTTCATGTTGTATTTAAATTAATCTTTTATATTAGTGGAAATTTATTCCTCTTATGTATCACAAAGGGGTCAAGATTTTTTTTGTTGAATTTTTATATTATCTATCTATTATATCTTTATAATACACTGATATTAATATATTAAAATTTGTCACAATGTTTATAAAACCAAGTTACCACAATAAATCATGGTAACTTGCTTTTATCTAAACAAGACTACTTGCCTCTTTGGTATCATCATAAAGACCAACTTTGGTATCATCATAAAGACCAACAAGAGAACTCAAACTCATTTTTCTTTTTGTATTTTTTTCTTAAAATTTGTTTATTAAATCTATTATATATGGAACCAGTTAAATGGAATTTGTAACAGTTGCTTGCACGACTCTCTTGGACTAGCTACTTCATGCCCAAGTGGAACAAGTAACATGTCAAAACCAAATGTAAGAAATATCATTGTAATTTAAGATTATAATGACAACTTCAAAAATCGACAATACCATCAAATTTTGTTATTGGAAGGAAAAGTAAACGATAATGAGTAGTGAAAATGGAGATAAACCTCAAAAGCCAACATGTGGTGGTTATGTTTAAGGCCCAACATTTGTGGATATGTTCATTTCAAAGTTCTATACTTTTTATTCTATCTTCAGGATGGAAAAAAATCTACTTTTTATGCTTCTTTTTCACTGAGAAAATTTTGACCAAACACATGGCATAGTATTTGAGCTTTTAGATTTTAGAACTTATCAACTTCATCTAAAATTTTATGCTTCTTTTTCACTGAGAAAATTTTGACCAAACACATGGCATAGTATTTGAGCTTTTAGATTTTAGAACTTATCAACTTCATCTAAAAAATCATGCTCTTCACGATTCTTGTGAAAGGTATAATATTTGTTTCCTCTATATTTTCGTGTTTTTCTTTTCCTTTTTGGCAACTATTCACCAAACACTCTTTAATTACACTCTTTAATTATAATTTCTTTTATTGTTGTTCTTATCTCTGTTGCCTATCATTATCCACCATCTCACGTCATCTATGAAAAGAAACAACGAATACAAAATATTGTAAAACTTTAAATGTTAGGAAAAAAGTGGGGACAGAGAATAAGTTTGAAGGAAAACTATTAGAATTTAATTATCTACTGCAACTGTAATTACCACTGAAATCTTTTTTACAGTTCCATTGAATTTGTTAAAAAAACAGATACACTGAAATAGTAAAACATTAGAAGCATAATACCAACCATAAATAGAATCAGGAAACAAAACTTCATTGTATGTTTAGAATAAATAGAAAGAAAACTACATGAAACTAGTAGAGTAAACCTATCAAAATAAAAATTTAAAACAAGGAAGAAAAACTTTATATGGTAAAACTACTTGTCATGTTGCTATCTTTTAAATAATACAAAAACTAGTCTATCTAGCGTACAAGTTAAAAGATAATTATATTATGAAAAATTGTGTCTATAATGTACGATAACTTCCCAGAAATAGTTCTGAAAATTAGTTTTGGATGATAACATTTTTGTAAGAGAATAAAAAAAGGCACGAGTTTGAGGAGAAAAAATTGGACTGCAATTAGAATCCATATTTAAAATTGAAAAACTACATCCCAAATAAAAAAAACGAAGTGCTAGATTCTTAGTAAAGAGAATAAGAATTGCTCACGTTCTCATGTGATGTGTCTATCTAAAGTTGCTATTTTATTTAGTTTTGTATAAACATTTAATTGGAGCAACACAATACCAATACAGAACACACTTTAACACCTAACACACTAAAAGTAAATATTCCCTTCCTAATCTGCAAGAATTTCTGACGAGGAACAACAAACATAAAAAAAATAGTCAAAATCACAAACTTATATACCCAAAATTTTAACAAGAAAAACCCTTTATAAAGATTTTGGTCGTCCAAACTAATAAGATAGTTTCAATATGATCAACCAAATATACAAGAAAGTCTCAATCTAGTACATAAAATAGTGCTAACACCCGACCCAACAAACAAAAAATAAAAAAAAAAAAAAAAACAAAAATTGCAAATAAAAAACAAGAAAGATGTAAAATTCTAATACACAGATATAATACGAACTGAATATTTCCATAATCAAGCCTTGTATCAACAATCCAAAGGTTCAAAATGAAGAATCAGGTGTTCTGACCGAACTGTAAAATTCAGTCCCATCCAATAGGAAACAAATATATAGTAGCAGTTATATGTACAAAATGGAAAATGATTTTCACTCTTGCTCTCTCTTGAAGTGCTAATGATCTAAATGACTTAATCTCTCTCTTATTAACTTTAAACCCTTCTCCACCTAATTAAAAGAGACATCAATTAAACTCGTCAATTTGAACATTTTTCTCCATATAGGAAGGAACCCAATTCCCAACACAATTAACGTGCAAGTAGTATCAAGTAGGAACTTTAGTCTATAAAAGTTTAATTATATTGGTTGATGCTGAACTGTATTTCACGTTAGATACACTTACCAAAATGAATAATACAAGATAATAAACTACTGCTTATTCATACGAATTCAATTCATTGAATAAGTGTCTTGAAATACAGTGTTACATTGTAATCAGAACATTAAAATAAATCTATCAAGATAATTTGATTGAATTTATGCAACTATAGACATACACCAAAAATGTAGAACCACGCAATACAGTAGCCATGAATTATAGCAGCTCTCAACTCTGACAATAGCAAGACCCCATTTCAGTTTCCCTGGCCTAAATGACACACGCGAACTTGAATCTGCCATCTACACTATTTTTGCTTGTCAAGTTCATGCTTACAATTTGGGCGTTTATATTCACAACCGTTTCCAAGACAATGATAAAATGAAGTTAACCGCAGCAATCAACATTAAGAATCTTCATCCCATAGTTTATTGATCCATTTGCTTCACAGATGTTTAGGATTTTCGGAGATGGAGCTTTCAAATATGATTCTAGAGTTGCTCTAGTAGAGTGGTGCCACGAATAAAAGATGGAGGGCTGGGAAGGTTTCAAGATATATCGTATCACACTTTATGGTAACGAGACCTTGAAAAGCAGGATGCATTTCAATCATTGGCTTGGGGAATCATGAATCTGATCTGGGAGCAGTAAAAGATGAAAGAAGACCAGCTGCATGAGCAGGTAAAATATCTCCAAACGAGGACATGGCAGCTGCAGATCTATCCTTAAAAATGCCAACTTGTCCATCAGTTAGTATGGATCCCAGTTTAAAAGTACTCTCCCCGAACCTGCTTCCAACCTAGAAAAAGAATAAAAACTAGTATCAAATACCTACGTAACTAAGCAATCAAATAACGTGTTCTAAATCACAATTTAGGTATAAGAATGGAAGGTGTCGGTATATAAATGCAGATGTAATATGATAATGTTAACACCGTGATGTTACTCCCAAAATTTGCATTCATGCAGCTAATACTGTAAGCAACGCATATAGGAATCTACTTGGTTAAGCAAGAAAGTATTATATGCTACAAACTTAGAAAGAAAATATTCTGCTACAATTATAAAGAATTTGCTCAACAAAATCAAGGAACCAATCATAATGGAAAGATAACCTTTCCAGGCTAAAGTAATACATAGTACTAAAAACGGGAGTAGCGTATAAAGTTTAATCCGGTCTAAGAATTTGAAATGACTCGGTATTAATTATGTCAAATACTGCAGGAAAGCTGACCAAATATAATGACATTTGGCTTATGGATTGTAATTTCGTTAAACAGTTTTATACAGTGAATAAAAACAACTTCTAAAAAAGAAAAATAAATTTGTTTGGTTGCACAAATGGATGGAGTTCACTGCAACAGCAGTGTCATAGATGTGTATGAATATGATATGCAAATGCATGAAGTTATGCAACATCTCATAATTTCTTAATTAAAGAATAAATGTACAAAGTTAAACTGCAATAAGGCCAGAAATAGTACAGATATTTGAAAAGGGCTTACCTGCATAAAAGACTTCAGTAATGGTGCTGCCACCCCCAGACTTGAACTGTCATCCAAATTTATCTTCTGAGAAAGTTCTCCATTTGTAATTGAATTCCATGAGCTTCTTGAAGAGATTTCATTCGACGATGGAGTAAATGTCTTCTTTGTCCCTCTAGAGGACAATGCTGGTGCACTGAATTTACCAAGAGGTAAGTTTGTAAATATGATATGACATTTAGAGCATTAATCACTTGCTTCGTAATGTACATCAGTAGGTTTCTTAGCAAAAAAACTACCCACAAAAGTAGTCAGTGAATAAACCATTACATTTTAAGCTAATTTAAATTAAATAAATAAAATGATGGTATTGGAGACCAGCTCGTAAATATGCATTATGAAATGACAGACAAAACAGAAATGAAATACAAGATCAGACTAACCTGATGGGAAGGTATTTAAACCGGGGAACTGTAGAACACCTCAGAATATTAGATTCTGAATTAGTAGGCAGTTTCTGAACAGTATCTGTGTACATACGGTTAAGTTGCACAAAGAAACCAAAGAGGACAGCATGTCGTAGGTATGACTGTCTCTCATTCTCCCAGAGATATGGCTCATACCTTTAAGATAAAGAAAGAAGATTTGAGATGGGTTAGAAATTAATAGAAGTTCAAATCCGTACAAACTACCAATTTAACTTGTGCAGAAAAATAATAGAAGTTCAAATCATTATACACACTAACAATTTAACCCAGTGGAAGAAATGCATGCTATGAATTTTCTCTAACCATGGATTTACAGCAAAGAAAAAAGATAGAAAAAATGTTTCAACTTTTCAGATTGCAAAAATGGAACATGCATGTTCTATGGATCTACTCCCAGATTCCATGCTGTTGCTTGAAATGAATTACGGCCTCTTGAAAATCCCAGATTTCTTTTTATTATTCTATTTCACTGCACCCTTTGGAAATTTTTGTGCTTTGTTCTTTTATTTTATAATTATAAACATACCTAATTTTGCCACTTCCTTGCATATGTAATTATTACACAAGCCATCTGTTCATGGATTGCACATCTCATGTCCCTTCAACAAACCAAAACAAAGAATGGAAAAACTTTATCGGAAGAATAAGATACTTACGTAAGCCAGTCTATGGGATCCAGCTTCTGAGAAAGACGAGTTAACAATTGATCTGAACGTTCTCTAAGGGCAGAGGTTGCAGAACTTTGATCTTGTTTCCTTCTGACAGGTAGCTTTGCTTTTGGCTGACTAGATGGTACCCCAACCGCATTTAAATCACCACCGGAGAGAACATCAGTAGCAAATTTGACATCTAACAAAACCTGCAAAACTCCTTTTTCTGAAACTTGGTGAACACCACTCTCTTCAGTGGAAAGGAAGTCCTCAAAGATTCCAATTACCTGTATAATAAGATACAATCATTGTAGATATACATGCCATCACGAAAATAGCAGAACAGTCATTGAAACAATAATGCATGACAACTTGATAACGCACTGCCTAGAAAATTAAATCCAACATTAAAAATTGAGTAGAAAAAACTATTAAAATGGAACTGGAATTCAGTCTCAATCAGTGGAGTAAGGATCTCAAAATAAAATAGGGCTCCTTTTTCACTTTAATTAAGCTGGATTATAGAAAGAGAGAGTCAGCAATGACACTTTGCATGATAACTTGATAACTCCCAGCCTAGAAAATTTTAAATGAAAACATTAAACAATTGAGTTGAAAAAATGATTAAAATGGACTTGGAATTCAGTCTCAATCTGTGGAGTAGGGATCTCAAAATAAACTAGGGTTCCTTTAGCACTTTAATTAAGCTGGATTATATAAAGAGAGCACCAATGACATTTTGATCTGAGCACTAGTTGCTAGGCACTTGAGTTCATGGTGAAATATAAGCACCAAGGCACTATAAGCAGTGTCGTAAAACTTAACTCGGAGTGGTCAGTAGAATTGGAAACTGGTCATACGGCCAGTCTGGGCACCTCTATGGATAGGTTATGCACTCAACTTGATAGGGACGACATGACTTGGCTGGCTTAGACTTGACGTCGCATCTAACTGGCCAAGTCATATACATTTATAAAATGATTTTAGAAATAAATAGAAGAAGGAACTTGCTCAGTTTGCAGAAAGGAGCTTGCTGAAGCTTTAAGAAGGTTGTTGCAGTACACAAATAGAAGTAGAGAAAAGGAAACACAGAATGAAACTATGTAAAGAAGGGATCGATGGTTCCTTATTTCCTTCACCCACAAAAATAATCCAATGAATTCAAGAAATAAATTGGACCACAGCGCTTCTTCACCCCAAAAATGAGATGGTTGAGCTTTGTGAAAGGAAGAAAATTCTTATGAATTAAAGAAACGAACGAGAATTCACAGAGCTCCTTCACCCAAAGGCACAAGACATGGTTTTTGATTCAAAAATGGTGGAAAATTGATTAGACCTGTAGTAGGCTTACCGGGCGTGTTAAAGACGTAGATGGGAACTGTGCACAGTGCAAGGATTGGGTAAATGGAAAGACTGCGCAATGGAATCAGTCCTATAATATAAATGTAAAGAACACTAGAATTTAAAATCCAACGCTCACAACCTTGGGCTACAAATCATTTTAAATATTATATTACAATGTAATATTTATATTATAATATTAAATACAATACTAGTTCCTGCAGTTATCATTGACACACTAGTTTAACCACTAATCTAGTAGCCTGACTAAATTAATGATCAGTCTCATTTAGATGATGTTGAAAGGATTAGTGACCAAACAGGTCACAGATGATGGGACCGTAACTAAATCAATGATTGGTCTTATTTAGATAATGTTGAAAGGATTAGTGACTAAACGGGTCATGGATGATGATAGTCCTCTCGTACCATCTCAAGAAGTGATACAACAATTATGAACAAAACCCATATCTAATAGTGGAAAATATTTCGCAAGATATTTCTTCATCAAATCATATCATATCTCCCTATTTAATGTAATGAAAAACACGCCTCTAACATAACCAAATCATATCTCTAACACTCCCCCTTCAAGTTGGAACATGTGTATCATATAACTCCAGATAACATGGAGGCTTTCACAAAATGAAAAATGCTTAAAGAACACAGCAGCTGCTGGAAAGGAGAAATGATCAGAAGGAAAGCAAAAATGCTCTAAGGACACAGTGGCTACTGAAAAGCAAAAAAGCTGCTATAAAGCAAAAATGTTCTGAGAAGCAATTGCTGCTAGGAAGCACAAATGCTCAGGGAGCACGACAACTGGTAGAGAGCAAAAATGGTTATCAAACGGCAAGGTGATGCCAATAGTGTCGGTTACCAGCAGAAAAATGCTCACCTAAAGAAAGAAAAAACTAGTCGGAAAAATGTCAGCGGTGAACAGTACGCACAAGAGAAAAGGTTGGTGGTGAACATTAATGTCAGCTGGAAAAAGCTCAACAGAACAAGAAACTCACCAGAAAGGTTGACAGGAAACAGTACTTGCTGGAGATACGCCAATGGTAAACAACACTAACCGAAAAGACAACAGCCATACATAGTAACACTGGGCGTAAAAAATCTTGCCAAAAAGTCATCGGCTGTGAATAGTAATGTTGGCCGGAAATGGTTTGTCGGAAAGTTGTCAGCGGTGAACAATGTACACGCAGTGAATGGTGATGGCAGGGAGAAAAAAGGCAGAAACCAAAAAACACACGGTTTCTAAATAATTTACTCCTATGAGTAGTGAGTCCATAGGAAAAGCACGGATTCAAGTTCCCTTCTTGTTAGGCTCTTGATACCGAGCTGAGAGGTAGTGACAAAACAAGTCACAAAGAATGGTACCTCTCTAGCACCATGTTGAGAATAGAGGAATCGAGAAGGAATATAATGAACTTCATTTGTTGTGTACATACATAAGTTTTCTCATTTATAATAAAGAAGAAATACAATAATAAAGAACAAAATCCATATCTCATGACGAAAATATTTGGTGACATATTTCCTTGACAAATCATATCATATCTCCCTATTTAATATCTCTAACAGAGATAACGAAGGCTACAAGTGTGATCTATTTGCAGAGATTTTAACAAACAAATTTTAAGAGACAAGCTACTGCCTTACCTCATCCGTTTCAACAATAGATTTTCAGTCCTTTCTACGAAAGGACTGGAAATCTTTATGAGGCAACCTTTATCGTTATTATTAATTAATGTTTGTCTAAGAGACAAGCATGTATTTCTCTTTGGACTTTCGATTTTAAGAATAGAGAAAAGTTCAGAAACTGTCATCAAGTTTCAATTAATTTAATAATATATTGATAATAACCTCCAGTAAACCACACCAAATGCAAGGCCGTAGCAGTCCGAGAGCCCCAAGCCTTATAAAATAAACCCCATAAATATCATTGTGTCCTCCTCAGTATTATTTTTCCTTTTTCAGTTACTCTTTCATGAATTTTGAAAAGATAGGTATATGTTCTAATGACAAAGGCAAATTGATGTGAGTTGTTTGAAAATATCCATAGAACGAGTGTATTGTTTTTCAATACACGCACATAGGCATCCGCTCTAATGCCTCAGACAAAGGTAAATTGATGTGAGTTGTTTGCAAATATCCATAAAACGAGTGTCTTGACTTTTTTTAACACACTCTCTGTATACACACACATATATCTCGTAAATGAGACTTGAAACACCACATTTTTTTAATTTAATCGGGGTTTTATAAGTAATGTTATTAAAAAGTTGAAAATCTATGCAAGTTGTAACATCTTAAAACTTCATGACTAATAAATAATTATAATGCTTGAGTTGATATATGTATATATATTGATGAATGAAGAAATAATTACTTGTCAATAATAGAGTTACCAAGGAGCCATTAGTTCTCTACAAATAAGATTGAATTCTAACATGCCACCACACTCTGCAGCCACAATGCCCATGCAGGCTGGCTATGTAATAGGCCTTTGACTATTCCAGATAAAAGATTGCAATGTCAGCATCACCTATGGTACTTGTTAGCAGTCAAGGAAATGGTGAAAAACCATGACTCAAATTGATAAGAATTTTGGAAGAACCACGGTACAAAAGTTAATCATATTACTCGAAGAGCCCTAGGCCTTATAAACTCCACACTAGAATTCTAGACTTCCAATCTATGGCTCAACTATCATACATTGCTATTGGATCCTAACATATTCTATAAGCAAAATTTAGTTTTTGACCACATGCTGCAGAAGAAATTAATGATTTAATGGTGAATCTATATTTTTCAATGTTTTTCTTCAAAAGGATTAACCCATGCATTGCAAAGGCCACACTATTTTTTTCCTTTTCTGATGCTCCCTTACAAAAAGCATGTAATGCTAGCTGTTAATATTATGCCAATATATATATATATATATATATATATATATATATATATATATATATATAAAGCATAATTGAAAGCCCACATTCACTCTCTAATTTAATTAAAAGTATACAGAGGAAAATTCAGCCTTGTAGATTTAAGAAACTTTTATATCCCTTTTGAATACTAAGACGCGCCAGCTCATTCACACAAGACATACTCATAGGAACATCTCAATTTTTTCTTCAGAACACATTTTCAAATTTGGTTTACGTCAAGAATAAGAACCTTTGTGAAAAAGACAGACTATTGTTTAGTTATATGTAGCTTCGCTGTAAAAGCATATAATGCCAGCAGTCAACATTATGCTTATGGGGGGGCGGGTCTACTAGCATGCCTGTGTTTATATTCACTCTCATTTAAATCCACTTTCATTAATTCAAAGTATGCAAATAAATTTTTACATTCTAGATTTTAGGAACTTTCGTATCCTATTTAGCACAAACCAGTAAAAATGCACCAGTTTTTAACTATACTATAGACCACTAGACATACAAAGATGAATGATGAGATCAAAAGTATTTAGCAAGTCAAATTGTGCTTGAAGGACCTGATTGAAACCGAATCTCCCTTTTTCAGTTATCGTTTGGCCACTAACCAATAATAATTCAGGTTCTCAATAACTTGATTGCAATTACTTTTTACAAGGGTGCGGTGTGGGTTTGCAGATAGTATGCTTATTCTATTACTATGAGATTCTAGTACATTAGAACAACTCAAGTGTAAGTCTATAAATTAAATTTTTTATGATTAATTGTTCAGCAGCATGAATCCAAGAATAAGAACTGCTCCAAGTCTCTAAGACGGATCTAACAAAGATTACACTGCCTACCCATTTTAGGTAAGCTGACACTGAAAATGGCACGCAGCCACAGACTTAATAAAACTAACTTAAACTTCAGTTTATTCTTCATAGTATTGAAATACTTCAGAGAGATTCCTTCCTGCATTCTTAGTTCACTTCTTATTTTTTCATGTCTTATGTTTTATATTATTTTGAGGATACATTATCCATACCATCATTTATTCTTTTATTTTCAATGAAATCTCATTTTCTATAAATAACAAAAAGGAAAGACAGAAAATAAATTAGTGAGCACGATGTTAAAAATTAAGATCAAGCAGACTAGAACATCCACAGGAAAACCTACCTTTTCCAGTAGCTTTGATGCAAGTTTATGCAAAATCTTCTTGTCAAGTACATGACCTCCAACTCTATGAACTTCATCACAAGCTCTGAAGAGAAATGAGATGATGTACAGAGAAGGCATAGATGGAAGAGAAATTTTCATCTCCGATTGGTTCTCATCAGATTGATCTTGCTTGACAACAATATCCTCCCATCCCTGTTCAGATAAGCAAAAATAAAAATCCTTCAAGATGAAAAGCTATAACTTGGCCAGCATATCACCAATACAAGGTCCCACTAAGAAATAACAACATTAGACCAAGGCAATGTTTGAGTTTGATGAGACCCACTATCCTTTCAAGAAGGCAAACAGAAGTTAATCTAATTCTATATTTAAAGGCCACAACTTTTCATTAGGCATATCACCTTTGGTTGAAGATTGAAGATTCAATACCCACAAGATTTGTTATACAATAGTTGCAAAGTAAAAGATCATAATGCTGTGTTTTGATAGACAATTTATCATGTCAGACTATAATCACATGATATGCTATGCTATAAATGCTCAAGCACGAATCAAGGTTTTGCCCAATGTCAATTTGTTTAGTGGTTTTCCCTTCTGGTGATGTACATAAAAATAGAATGAGGAGCTTATACTTGCTGACTTCCTGTATTTTCTGTTTTTATTGTACTCTATACTCGTAAAGAATTTCTTATCCTCATTCTCATGTTTTCCTTCTCCATTTCTTCACACCTAACAAACTTTTTAACAACAGGGGTCTTCAAAAGGAATTAAATAAGTATTATAGTCAGACATAAAGGTTCATGAAAAAATAAACACTCACAAATGAAAGATTGACAAGTCATAATCTTACGAAGAAGAAAAACAAGATTAAGCTATCAGGGGGAGGTGAATATCACTTACCCTCCAGGGTGCGCTCAAAGATAAAGCATCATCTTGTTTAAGATCACGAGATACAGTGGCAGAAAGTTCGTCTGAGAGCCATAATATCCACAAGTTGTAAGCTCTAATGCTAAGGTCTCCTATAGTCTTATTCAATTCTTCCAATTCAGGGCTTGCACCTTCTTTCACGCCAAGCAAAGCAGCTATGGAAGATGAATTTTTTTTTTTAGAGCCAAGGCTTGATTGTCTTCCTGGACTATCACAGATAGCAGAATCAGATGCAAATCGCGATTGTTTCACCAGAGATGGTAATTTCCCAACTGCAGATGCATTTCCACTAGCCCAAAATCTGGGAGAACCAAGTATCAGGGGTATATGTTTAGAATGATTTTGGAATGCAAACAATATTCGTCCAATGAAAAGAGACTTTTCAACAGTAACAGCAGATGGCGATTCGCTATTTTCTGCTGAGGCATATAAACTATCAAGCTCTTTTTTCAGTGTCATCAATATTGAAGACACACATTCATAACATTTACTTTGCAGGTATGGTGCCAGATCCTTCAGTCTTTGAGATGCCTTTGGAGATTCTATGAAACTTAAAAGATCCTCAAGGATGCTCTGACAAGAATCATCAACAGCATCCCTGATTCGACTTACTTCAGGACCAAAGTATGCATTAAGACAAGAGTGAAATTCACTCTCTTCAGGCTGGACTTTAAACCCAGAAGCAACTCCAGTTTTTCTGGCATTTGATTCTAGAAACCAAACACCACCAGCCGTAGAAGGTCTGTTCAAGTACATCTGAACATCATCCAGCTTGGTAAACAACTCACCTACAGCAGAAATTGAGTTTACCACGTCAATAGCACCAGTTAGCTCCCTAAATCTCAAGTCAATAATTGACTTCATCCTGCCAACAAAAGCATACTCAAATATCTCATCCCAAAGATCTGAGTCATCTTCCAAAACAAGTTCCCTAATCCTACTCCAAGGTAACTCAATCTCTGAGCCAAAAACACTCTTGAGCCATTCTAGACTCTCCTGAAGAACTTGTTTGCTTTCCATCGTCTCCCTTATTGATTTCTCAGCAGAAGCCAGATCTTGGCCGCTGCCAATGGCATCAGTCAAATTTCTTCCACTTATCTTGCTCACGCACTCCCTCAACCAAGTAAAACAAGTATCAGCAATGTAACGTTTATCAAGCATCACCATGATCGATTCCAGTCTATCTCTGAATGACTTCCAGAGCCTAACTTCCTCGTCAGGATTGGGAATCCCACCAAACAACTGAGATGCCGGAGGGGATCCCAGTATGACTTTGTAAAAAAGGGGCATATCATTCAAAACCTGCAAAAACAACTCACCCACCTGACCCACAGTAACCTGAATTATACCCAACACATCACACAAGACCGAAACCACCAAGGAGGAAGCATCACCAGGACCAGCATTCCCAAAAACTTGCAATATCCACGACTTCCTCGATTCCAGAAACAATCCCAAAACCTGTTTTCCATATAAAAAAATAATATCAGCTTAAACTGAATCCAGCAACTGTTCAAATCTTAAACTAATTAAGTTCATCCAACTTTCTTTCATCGACTAATCACTCCACACACACAAATCTAGGCATAAATCCAGAATTCAATGCGAAGAAACTAAATACCTGCTTAGGCTCGAGCTCGTCGATGACGGCGACGGCGGCAAGCGCGTCGGAGTAAGCGGCAATGGCGAGGCCGCGATCGAGCAACCGATCGCGGCTGCGCTGGGAGATCTGTGCCTTGAAGCTCTCAACGATCTGCCACTGGTGCTGGAGCATGGCGAAATTGGAGAGGAACTTCTTCTTCTGGTCATCAGAATCGACGAACAAGTGGTAGTGCACGTTCTTGGCACGCACGTAGCGCGACGCGGCCTCCAGAAACATCCCTTCGTCGAGGCAGCCCCAAATGTTCTCGGGCGTGTCGGCGAGGTACTTCACGCGGCACGCCGCGCCGTAGGTCCAGGCTCGGGACTGGGAATGGAGCTTGGCTTGGGACTGGGATTGGGAGAGGGAGAGAGCGCGGATGCGACTGTGCACGGCGGCGATGTTGCCGGAGATGCCGTTGCACGAGGCCTTCATGCGGACGATGGAGTCGGCGGAGTCGATCAGGTCGCGGTACCTATTGCCGACCAGTTGCCGGAGCTCCTCCTTCTTGTCCTCGATCTGCCTCCGCGTCGCCGCCTCTGTCTTCCGGATCTCAGCAATAGGCTTGGTGCGGAAGAGGGACTCGGCGTCGCGGCTGCCGAGGTTGGAGATGCGGTGGTCGTCGGCATGGGGCGACGGCGCTGCCGCGGTGGGGGACGAGACTCGCATTGCTGTGGCGGTGGGTTTGGGGTTTTAGTGGCTTGGCATTGATCTCTCCGGCGGACGGAGGAGCAAGGAGAGTTGAAAATTTGGAAAACGGTCACTTCGAAACGGGAAAAAAGAGAAATTCAAGGCGAGTTTCGTAAAGGATAATTTTGTCTGAGAGAAAGGTAACGACGTCGTTTCACGTTGAAGAGGAATAGTATGTAATAGTGTTTTTTTGCTAGAATTGATTTTTTTAATACTAAACTTTATATTTAGAACTTACTCTAACAAATTACAGGTTCATTTTCAAGCTTATAATTCATGAGACACCTGTTGAATTGATTATTATTCATGCTATGGAATGTGTTTTCTATGATAGATGAACTTTCTCATATCAAGATGGTACATATTTAATATAGTTGTATTGTCAATATTAAAATTATAAAATTAATTAATTCATCAAATGAATTATTTTATCAAGTATAAATTTTATTTATCTAAAATTATTTCAACTCAAAACCAACTTTTTTTTTAATAAAAGTTATTTGAAATCAACAATTTATCTATCTTTACATGAAAATATATTATAAAAAATAAAATAGGAGACCACACTAAAACCATAACATATGGAGTTGAAAAAAAAAACTAAATTAATTTGCCAACACCCATGAAGCAAAATCAATATTATTGTGAGTATCCAAATTTGTATATTTATTGTCTTCTCTCTAAAAATATGTGATACTCTAAAACATTATTATCAAATATATACAATTTTTTCACAAAAGTCTAAATAATTATATTGATTTAAGAAAAAACTTGACAAAACAAAATAAAATTATTGTTTAATTAAAGCTTTCTATAATTAACAAGCTAAACATGTTTAATAATCAAAATAATATTTATGATCTGGACATAAAAGAACCTTCTGAATCACTAAAATACATATCAATTTATTTCTCAATGGCTACTCCTAAAAATATCACAATAAAACTAAGAAAATATCCTTAACAACATCATCATCAATTTTGATTTTGATCTAATAATATCAAAAAAACGTGACCTACACTGAACTTAAGACCTTAAGACATCATTTATTTTTAACGATGAATTTAAACAGACAAATGAAATGTAGGAAAAGTTAAATTATTGAACAATAAAATATTAATTAAATTTATAAAATGATAAAAGAAGATTGAAACTTTCTTTCCTTCGCATGAACCAAAGATTTGCTATCAAAGTTATCATCAATATAATTTTAGTAAATATAAGAAAATATTTATTATATAATAAACATATATTATAATAACTATTTTATTTTATTTACAGATATAATTATTATATTAAATATATATTATATTTTTTATATAATTATTTCTTATTATAAATTTATTAGTATTTATTTTATAATAAAATAAATATAATTAATTATGTAATATAACATAATATTAAAAAAAATATTTTATCAACTATACTTATTATATCACTTATAAACTTTTATAATATTTTCCTTCATTTCTCACAATCTTTTTCTTAATTCAAACAATCTAATCTTCTATACATTTTGATCTCAAATTCACTCTCAAATTTAAACAAGATCTAGTATTAACACTAAAGAACTTTAAAAATATTAACACTAAAGAACTTTACAATTAAATAAAAATAAAATATAAGATTACTCATATGTTTTTAGAAATATTATTCGAGATCTAAATACAATGTTTAAGACATATAAAGTATTATGTAACATCCCAAAAATATATATTGTTTAACATACAGTGAATTCAACAAAAAGAATCAAATTTCCAAAATAAAGTTTACACTCTTCTACATAGTCCTGCATCTGCATTTATATCTGTTCATGTACATAGTACAATCATCGCAGTTTACAAAACAACAAAACAAGCAATGGTAAGCTAGTGAAAATAAAATTTTATAATATAATCAATACACGCAAAAAGAGCAAACCATATTAGCTATTCACAAGAATTTCGTAAAAGATTAACATATAAGTTTCAATACTAAATACATGTAAATAGAACAGAATATCTCAGTCATAAGAATTTCTTTAAAGTCTAGCATATCAAGTTTCAATACAAGTTTTCCGTTTTCATTTCAAGTACTCATGTCAAACGTCATACATAAAGGTCTCACATAGACCACATCAATACATATCGGCCA
>Ga0209700_103702_pt1 | contig 28841 bp, 14 predicted proteins | sample SiratroredBW_FD_187528 | JGI IMG/M metagenome (GOLD analysis project Ga0209700, IMG submission 187528) | Root nodule microbial communities of legume samples collected from California, USA - Siratro red BW (SPAdes) (version 2) | ecosystem: Host-associated > Plants > Roots > Nodule | place: USA... | reverse complement strand
TATTTTTTATATATATATATATATATATATATATATATATATATATATAATTAATTATAATTTTATCATAATCCATATTTAATATTTTATTAATAGTTATAATATATAATCGATAAAAACCTTGGTTAACAAATTAAGGTTAAAGGATGACATATATAACAAATTTAAACAAAAATAAAAAGTATACGCAACCATATTCTTATTTATTGGTTGGCCTAGAGGCCGAGCCTTTATTTAACAGAAAACTAGAAAAACACTCCTTATTCAACCAAAGCACTCGAAATTCTAAAACAAACATAGAGATAATAGCACCATGATTTAACACACCAAGTGTTAAATGGCACACGTAATACGTAAAACTATACTTAATTGCTGGTCAACAATTACGTGTATATAATGAGCATGGTGGTGCTGGTCTCGCTTTCGATGGTGGAAAGCAACTTCTATAAGGCTTACTGGGATCACATTTAATAGCAGGTTTATTGCGGTCTCCCGTCTCAAACGACACGTCTGCATAATACCATATATGCATCATTAAGTGTTGTGCTCATATCTTATATCAAAATATTGTCTCAATTTGCATATACTAAGACATGTTACTTCTAGTGATCAAATTTAAGAAAAATCAAATAAAAGGAAAAACTTAAATTATTTGTTTATATTATTTACACAGAAAAGATCACCCAAACAAGTTATAAGAAGCAGGTTTCGTAAGTTTCAAGTGTGATAAAGGGTACGTTTGAACCAAAAATTGTGTATTAGATGGTGCAGTGTGACAAGGCCTTGCACACATACATGTCATGATGGAAAACGATATTATTATGAAGATGCGTATGAGAATTGAGGAAGTATAAGCGAGTATTATTACCCGTCAGTTCTCGAGCCAGAGTTGAGGTGGGAAGGATGAAAAGAGAAGCAAAGAGTAAGAAAGCAATAAGAATAGCCTTCATGATTGGCAAATGTTTGATAATGCTTAGAATATATTATTCAATTTTCTCTGTGCAATGATGTGAAGAGTGTTATCATGTATTTATAGCCTCAATTCAGTGAAGTAGGGACCTGTATACAGTGCTGCGAGAAGACTTGCGAGAAGACTTGCGAGAAGACTTCACAGTGCTGCGAGAAGACTTGCAAGAAGACTTCACAGTGCTGCAGAGACCGCCTGCATAGTTTAATTTTCTTTCAACCATAAGAAAATAGCACCTATTAGGTCATTCATATAAACTACATCAATATTAAATTTTTATACTTTTAGGATGCTTGACTCAGTCGTACATGATAAATTAATTTACTTCACTCCTCTTTTTCAAAAACAAAACGACTTCTATTTGTGGAAGTTTAGAACAATTGTTTTTACGAGGAACTAAGACTATGTCATATCTTGGGATAGAATGAATAAATAACTATTGAAAGAAAAAAAAAAACAAATATTTTAATATATATATATAAAGTGGGATAGAGGCGCTAGGGTATTTCCTATAAGGTAAATATTTATTTATGGAAATAAAATTCATTTTGTATTATGTTATACATCTAGATTATATCTTTCAAAATTCTAAATATATTTTAAATAAAATAAAAATATCATAATTTTAAATTGGCATTTTATTTTCATTCCCTTAATTAACCTGATGGGAATAGAAACATTATTTTTGTAATATTTTAGAAAATAGCTTTAGATTATAAACTTATTAGTAGCTATAGTTTAGTTTTATATATAAATAAGATGACACTTAAATACTTTTTTTAAAAAAAAAAGAAAAAGAGAAAAGTTTATATAAATAGAAAAATTAGTATTCAGGTTTCATTTTTATAAAAACTACCATCTTTCTCAGAAGTGGTTATTCCCCTTCTCTTTGTCTTCTCTATAAAACTTTGCTTTCCTTCCTTATCAAACTGATGATCCGAGATCACCTTTAAATTCTTTATGTCGAGTAGAACAAGAGTGTCCAATCAAATTCTTAAACAACATCTTCCTTAGAGTTAGTTTTAGGTCAATTTCGTTCTTGGTAGGGGTATTTTGCTCATGTTCTCTAAGGCACCAGAATGAGTATCTGTTGGTCCATTGTTCTAATAGTGTAGTCTAATCATTGATCAGAAACTTTTGATGTACATTAGATTTTCCGTGATTTTAGGTTTTTGGAACTCCTTTAAGGGTCTCTACTTTATACAAGTAATGGAGGTTATAATGCTTTTAATAGATATTGTGATTACATGTTTTATTAAGTATGAATTAGATGAATTTGAATTAAATTGAATGAATGTTTATGTATGATATGATGTAGTATAAATGGTTGCGAATTATATGAAACGGTGATCGAGACATAATATCTTCAAGAAAGGAGATAATCGTGTTGAGATTGTTAGGATGTGCATTGTTTGAGGACTTGTCGAAAAGGATGTATCCTGACTCTACTGGTACCTTAGAATCATATAGATTAAGGGTAATAGGTGGTGAGAATTGAAGGAGATTCATATAACTTAAACTGTATTTTAAAAGACCTGGCCAGGACAAATATATGGATTTACCTTGTCAGATGAGGTTATGTTCATTTGAGACTGTGTGGATTTACAATTGGAAGGGTCATCTGGCAAGTGCTAGCCTCTGAGTCTAACTCATTGCACGAGTCTTCTGAAAGTAGAGAGTCAAGTGTCTTTGCATGTAAGTCAATATATGTATGATATGAGTTATTTTAGAGATATGATAATGACAATGTGATGTATAAGATGAATCATTAAAGTCTCATGTTTGTATTTTGGTTGAGATAAAAAATTATAATTTATGAATATACATTTCTTTAAACTCTCTAGCTTACCCTTATTTTTGTGTGGTGTTTGTTTTATTTTTAAATCTGTGATGATTGTGGGTTACACGCGATGAGAGGATTTGACATATGGTGTGACTCCTCAGTGAGCTAATGAAGATGTTTTATGTTATTTTATTTTATTTTGTTATTGTGTGAAGATACTTTTATTAATTCTCATGTAGAGAAGTATATTTTGAAATACTCTTAATGTATGGAGATTTGTATTTAGGCTTATTATAGGATTTCTATATGATAGAGTTCTTATTATGTGAAAAACATGGGATGTTACATTTGGTGTCAAAGCAGATCGTCCTTAGGATGACCTAAGGGTAGTGGGTTTATTATGTGTCTTCTGCATGTATATTTTGTTGAAATTTAGTGTCGAGAAGTAGGCAAAATATTTGTAGTTGTATGTTTGGCAATGTGATCTTTAAAATTCTGGTTGTATTTGAGATAAGATGATTGTTATGAATGAAGAAGAATGTATTAAGAAAGAAAAAGAATCTTGATAAAGTGATGATGATGGGCACTTATAACTAGATCAAGATGGATTTTTATCTTAATTCTACACGTTTAGAGTACACTTAAAAGCCATGATTTGAACGATTAGCTGTATTTCGTGTGAAAATTGATGTTAGACATGTGTTGGATTTTATTGCAAGAATTTTTCTTTTATTAAATGTTTTAGTGGAACTTGAATGCTAGATATAAAGTACTTTGTGAAAATAAAGATAATAAATGGTCTAATGTATGTTATGTGCTCTGTTCTTGGTTTTTCTTGTTTGTGTGGAATTTTTGGTCTTTTTTTCATTATGTAGTAAATAGAAGGAAACATTGGACATCTTGCTTTATGGTTCTATGTAATGTGATTGTTTATGAAGTAGCAATTTGATTTGTGTGCAAATGTGTAATTATTCATATTATTCAAACTAGTCTTTTAAATACCATAGTCTGTTGTATTATTGAACACAGTTAAACCTAATATGCTCTAAATATACACAAATGACATAATGTCTTCCATTAGCAAAATTTTTCTTCTTATTTCTTTTGAAAATCTTTTCAACTGCTATATGTTAAATAGTACTTTTAATACGCCGCAAGGTATTTCGCCTTCAGATAATTTAGTCTGTTTATATTTAACTTTAGTTGTATCATATATTTTATAACAAGAATTATTACATAGAAGTTTGGCGTCATTCTTTTGATTGACAGTGAGTAAGTCAAGCTATGTTCATGACTTGATATTGATTTTTTTTTTTTTAAAATAAGTTTAATATCTTTCATCCATTTATGTTATGAAATAATTCCTGATGATCAGAGCTCAATACTTGTTTTAGTTCCTTTGACAATACATATTTTGTAACTGACTTTTCTCTTATATATATAAGAATAGGCCTTCTACAATACATATGAACATTTGTCAAATATTAAGATTTAGTTGTTTATTTTTTCTATTCTTTCTTGACTTGTCTTAATGTTTCATTATGATTTTATAGTTATCTCCTGCTTGAAACATGGGGAGACCATGGGTTTGTACTTAGTGGCTCATTTTTAGTTACTGTTTTCCTTTTTTTAGTATTAATTGATAAAATCCTACAATAAGAAGGAAGTGTGCTATTCTTGAACATTAACTAATTAAGGTCATCTGAACTTCAGGGTGATGTTAACGTTTAATGAATTATGTGCGAACTCTAGAAGGAGGTTGAATAGAACATAAGGCCTTTTCATATAAACACTAAATTGTTTACTAGATCATTTATACAACAAGAAGAACATAAAGACTTTATATTGGTTTACCCTAACACTTGGATTACATCCAATTCTCTTATAAGAATCTCTTAAAAGGTTCAACTATAATCAAACACTGATTCTAAAATGAGTAAACATGTCTCTCCTTATCATTTATCGTTATCATTTCTTAATTTCCCCCTAATACTAATATCTTTAAGTATTATTTTATGCCAATTCTAGCTACTACCAAACTAAGGCTTCTAGGAACAGTTGGCTCTAGAAGGGGGTTGAATGGAGCCTGAACTCAATTCCTATAAACAAAACCACCAAGCAAGATCGTCCAAGGCAATAATATATAAGCATATATGAAGTAGTTTTACACTGGTTTAACCCAATCTCTTGGGCTACATCCAGTTCTTCCTGGAACAAACTGTTCAAGAGGTTCCATTATATCATAAATGTTTACATTGAGTACACAAACCTCTTCAGGTTACACCGAGTACACAAACCTCTCTAGGTTACAACGAGTACACAAGCCTCTCCAATTTATATCAATCCCAATCGCTCCCCAAGATCAAGACCATTCAAGATTTAAAGCAAAAGAAAGAATAACGAAAGCTTTCAAGGGTTACTTCACAATGGTGAAGAATTACACAATGGTTTCGCACAACCCAAAAATCTAATTGGTCTTAGTAGTAGATTGACAATAGACACTCAATAAATACTCTAATTCTTCAAAGTATTGCATAATGTATTTCTCATTTTGCTTTTTGTCTATTTCAACTTGAAATTGTTCCTCTATATGTAGCTTTGTAGAAACTACTTGTTGCATGCTTGAAAGGTAAATCTTAACCATCTAATGTTGAAGCTAGCATTGGAAGAACAACTTTTATTATTGATTATGCATCAAAATTGTCTTTATCAGCATATAAAAACAATTTAAACAACACAAGATATCTTTAATTTGAAACAATTAATCATGTTTAAATATTTCATAATAATTTGAATAATTTCTATTATAAATAAATTTGAACGTTAAAGTACAATATTTTATAAAATTTGACTTTGATAGTTCTGGGAAAGTTACTTTAATTTGTTTTACAGATTTAGAAACAAATCAAATTAAAACTATGTGCAACAAAATCATTTTAAATTGCTTTTGTATTTAACTATAACAATATAACAGTTCAATCTTAATTTAAAAAATTTTATACAAATACATATAGGTAAATAAAATATGTTAAATCAAATTAATTTTATTATAAGTAAAACATGATAAAACCATGGACCAAGGTGCAGAAAATGATTTGATCTCAAAATCAAATTGAAAGCAGATTTTAAAACATATTTAAAACATTTACTATTTTTATATCTATTTATTTTAAGCTTTCTTCTTCTTTTAATTTTAAACAAAATTAATATAATAAAATAATACTAAATATATACTTATCTGGGTCTACGGTTCATTTATACATACTCATCATGCTTAAAGATATGTGAATATTACTGTAAAAGACACATAAGATCACCAAATACAAACACATCCTTGGAATATTGTTATCACCAAAACTTTATTAGATGATTAGATCATCTAAAGGGACTTTGGACCATCTAATGATTCAATATGGTTGATTATTAAAAAATAGCACAATAGGTTGTTTACTTCATAAATACAAACACTAAAGTATAGAGAATATTGATTAGCAAAGCTTTAATGTAGATAATGGTTGTAGTTGTTGTCTATGTATGCTTCTGCACCTTATATATATATATATATATATATATATATATATATATATATATATATATAAATGCTCAGATTTTGACTGTTTTGAAGAGTAGTATTCCCATTAATGTCTTCATTGTAATTTTGATAATAAAATATTTGAAACTTATGTGCAACATTTTTAAACTTAGCTTAAGGCATACTTTTGAGTCTTCTCATAGAAGATCGTGTTTTCTTTTCACGTGTTTGCCTTATATAAATGGAAGCAGTGTGCAAAACACAATATTAATGAATAATATATGTATTCCTCTTTACTTAGGTGAAATGATTATGATAAATTCTTTGCATGTTTATGAAAAATTTCATTGCCAATGATTATAAAAAAATTATGAGTTTAGATATATAAGATATGTGTTTATCGTTGTATTTGAACAATTGGTAAAAAAACTAATTTGTATTGAGACCCTAGAAGGTCTAACTCTAGTAAAAACTTATCAAGGGTGTTTTGATGATAACAAATACTTAGATGACTAAATCTTATATATATGCTTGACTAGATGTTCATAGTTGTTGATAGGTCATAGTCTTACTATGGGTTATGGAACTTTAATTTCAAGCCACCTCTACCATTAGTTGAAGGTGTAAAGGAAGTTGGGCATCGACAGATAGTTAGTGACCTAAAGTGACTTATCTACTAAAATGTTACCACTTGCCTCTATAGTCCTTAGGGAGTCTACTACTCAATTGTGGGCTCATATCTGTCTAACATGATATCATTTGCATCTATAGAGGTTGTTGCACAATGTAAACAAAATCAATGACCATATGATCGTTGGTCACTTCATCTGCCTCTTCCAGTGTAAGTTGAGGCTAGTAGATTTTAGTGGTCGAAAAAGAATGTTGAGGGTGGCTTGGTCAAATTGTATTTTAGGTAAGGAAGATGATGGTGGTGTAGGTTCGAAGGTTATAAGTTCAAAGACATCATAAACAATGGTGAAAATGACTCGAGAGACAAGTATGTGAATAGGCCAAATGTGTGGTTCACCATGTCATCTCATATGATTGATGGGTTTAAAAGGAAAGGATATCCTACTCTCAGGAAAATAAGAACCTCTATCAGTAATATGTTTCTACAAATTTTGATACATATGAGCAGTGATTTGCTCTCCTACTTCTGTGAAACCTTCCATTGAAAAAGATGCTTCCATGACATGGATCTCCTCAATAAGATGTAGTGCATCATTTGAAAAGAATGTTAGGAAGAGTTCAAGAGAGGGAGGGGGTGAATTGAACTTTGAAATATTTTTGTCAAATACCGTAAAGGATTGAAAGATAGAAGGAATTTCTTTAATTGAAATAGTTTACTATGGGATTATAAGCAACACAATGTAATACCCTAGAAAATAGGTTCAGAATAAAAACTAATCTAGAATTTAGTTTTAGAGATAAACAAGACGACAACTATTTTTTCTTTAGAAAAAAAAATCGTAAAAATAGGAAAAATCAGTTATATAGTTTTTATTTTTTCTAACAACCACCAACTCTCTCTTTTTAAGAAGATATTCAGTTTTAGTCTTATAAAATCCATCATATCTCTAAAACCGTTTCTCTTTAAAGTTTTATACACTCTCTCTAGATTTCTTATCTCGTTTGTTATTAGATTTATGATTTGAGCCTACCATTAGACTCGTGGCAACTATTAGAGTAAGACTGTTCGATCAGAATATTAGATTGAGGAGCTCATGATTTTAGGTTTTTGGAGCTCTTTGTGAATTCGGGTAAGGAAACTAATTGTATGCTTATTTATGTTAGTTTGAAATAGAAATTTATCTAAAGTGATGATATTTGGTAAGGGAAGCTAATTGCATGTCTTTTTTAAATGTTAAGTAAGGGAAGCTAATTTGAATGTTTTTAATAGATATTATAATTATTTATTTTATTATTGGATGAATTTGAATTAAATTAAATGAATGGTTATGTATGGTATGATGTAGTATCAATGTTTGTGAATGATATGGAACGGTGGTCGAGACACAATATCTTTAGAAAAAGGAGATACCCGTGTTGAGATTGTTAGGATATGCATTGTTTGGGGATTTGATCTAAAGAGGTATCCTGACTCTACTGGTACATTGGATTCACATAGATGAAGATTACCAAGTAGTCAGAGTCGAAGGAGGTTCATATGACAATGTCTGAGGTTTGAAGTATGAGTTGATCGGAATAAGACATATAGACTAATCTTGTGCATATGGAAACTGTATTTGAGGTTTGAAATAGGAACTAATAAGAACAAATTGTATCCGAGATTTGAAATAAGAATTGATGGAAACAGATGGATGATATATGATAGGTGCAAACCTCTGAGTCTAACTCAACGCACAAGTCTTTCGAAAGCAGAGATTCAAATGTCTTTGTATGTGAGTCGGTGTAGGTATGATATGTGTTATTGTAAAGATGCGATAGTGACAATGTCATGTACGAGATGAACTATGAAATCATAATTTGTTATAGTTTAGTTGTGATAGAAATTTAATTTATGAAAATACATTTCTTTAAAACTCTCTAGCTTACCCTTCTTTTTATGTGGTGTTTGTTTTGTTTTTAAATTTGCGATGATCGTGTATTACACGTGAGCAGAGGAATCGACAGGTGGTATGACTCTTTCGTGTGTTATGGAGAAGTTTTATTTTATTTTATTTTTTGATTGTAAGAAAATATTTTTATTAAATCTTATGTGGAGAAATATATTTTGAAATATATGATCAATACATAGACTTTTATATTTAGGTCTATTATATAATTTCTATGCAATAGATTTCTTATAACATGTAAAATATAGGATGTTACACACAACAAAAAAAATCAATCGATTGAATTTAAAAAGTTACCAATTAAAATAACTATCAAAACAACACAACAGAAAAACAATCAATTTAATCTAAAGAACAACAAATTTAATTTTTCCTACTAAAAATACACAAAAAGACACACTAATTAGTTAAACACTGAATTTAAAATCTTAAAATTCTTATTCAAAAATTTAATCAATTAAATTTCAATAGCAATCAATTATTTTTCTTAAGTCAAACTATCAAACAAAGAATACAATTACTTAAACTTGCAAAATAGCATTATCGAACAAAACATTTTAGTTAAACTTGCAAAATAGCATTATCAGACAAAACACCGAGAAAACAACAAAACATGTATTTAATTTTATTCAATAGAAGTTTTCCATATGATATTCTTTATCCATTGAAAGTTAGATTTTTATACCAATAAAGTCTTGAAACACGTCAAATAGATTTAGATTGGCATTATTAATTTTATTTGGATCTTGAATATGTATGGATATTAATCTTAAATTCTTATTAATACGAGTAGTTAGAAAGAAGAGAAAAAAATTTATGTGTAAATATTTTTATTCTCTAAAAGCATACGGAAATAACATTAATTTTTTTAATGATATTCTTTATCTATTGGAACTTAGATTTTTATACCAATAAAGTCTTGAAATGGATCAAATAGATTTAGATTAACATTATTAACTTTATTTGAATCTTCAATATATATGGATATTAATCTTAAATTTTTATTAATACGAGTAGTTAGAAAGAAGAAAAAAAAATGTGTAAATATTTTTCTTCTCTAAAAGCATACGGAAATAACTTTATTTTTTTTTTCATCTATGCAAAACGATACATAAAAATTACTTTAACTCATCTTTCAAGATAAAATTAAACATGCAAATATTTTGAAATATTTTTAAATGATTTATCTTTAATTTTTTATGCGAAGCCATATTTAAAATAAATCAAATTTTACTTAAAAATGTAAAATAAAATTATTTTAACAGGAAAGAGATACCTTCACGTTCAATTGATTCTGGTTATGCAGCTCCCAAAGATCACCATATAGATATTAGAGGTTTATCAAGTTGTTTATAAAACAATAAATAAATAATTTGATTTTGTGAGAACTAAGATCATAATCACATTTAATTAAAACAGTAAATAAAATAAATAGAAATGCGACCGGTAAAAGTTAATCAAGAATGGCAGCTATAAATTATGTTATGCTAAGATACTGCTTTTGGACTTACTTGTGGAATTTCTGTCCAAGGAGACTCGGTCTTAACATCAAGAGTCTATAAACTAAATTATACGTTGGGTGCCAAAATAATATTATTTAGTAACCGTATTTAATTAAATTCATATAAACTGTTAGATCGTCCACAACGCAACAATAAACAAGAATTCAAAGTCATTTTTCGGAAAGTTCAATTCAAACGAAAGATTTATTTTAGACCTTTTAATATTTTTTACGGGTTCTGTTGTCTACTTGATGATTTTTAATATAATGGAATGGATATTGTGCTATTTCAAAGTAAAGGAACAGATCATTTAATTTCTCCCGAAGGAAAAAACTCTACTCAATTATAAAGTTGTTAATCTTTTCCTAGATTTGGAACGGATTAATTACTGAAAATTAACTCCTAATAATTATGGGTAGTGAGACAAAATTCTACTTTCTTATTTTTAGTCTCATCAGCAGATCAAATGGAGAAATTTTTCTCTTCGTGCACACTATTAATCACATGCAGGATATGAATATATGCTCATTCAATATGTTCTATCAACTGATTTTAAAAAAGATTTTCTTTTTATTTTATTAAAGGGATAATTTTCGAAACAAAAGTTTGATTTTACGAAAGTCATTTAAAATGTCCAGAATCTTTGTTTTGAGTAACTTTTTTAAAATCAAGGTCCGAGATCAAATACTGGAAAAGAATAGAAGAAGGTGAACTAGTTTGGAAAACTATCTAACCTTAGAGTACAAGAGTATATGAAATCTATTATCTTGATAGGTACTCAACATATTTAAAGTATATATATAAGACATAAGACACGAAATATAATTAGATCAACTTTGTTGTTAGTAATCCAATGTATAGCAACTGCTTTTGTCATAAGAAGTTAGTTGGTCATTCTTTGTATATAAATATAGGTATCCTTGTCCAGATCTAATATAAAAGTAAAGTCTCTTTATTCACTCTTCACTTCTCTGTTTCTCTCTTATTTTGTTAAAACAGTTTGGTATCAAGAGTATGGGTTCTTGAAAGGCTCAAGAAAAACAAGTAATAAACACCAGGAGTTCGAAACATTGTTGGGTGTTTATGCTTTATGGCTACAGGAGGAATAGTGTCGGGTAATATTTCGATTTTTGATGGAAAAGGTTACAGTGATTAGTGTGTGAAGATGGATGTGATCCTAGGCTTCCAAGGAGTGGACGAAATAGTGCAGAAGGGTTGTAAAGAGCCATTGAAGAATGCAGAGGAGGAGAAAGCAAGGAAGAGATTGGACTGCAAAGCAAGAATGCTAATACACAAGTGTGTGTCTACCAACATTTTTCAGAAGATCTCTAAGGCCAGGACAGCCAAAGAAGCTTGGGATATTCTGAGTGCTGGGTATGGAAATTCTGAAAAAATAAAGAAAGTCAAGATTTAATCTTTAAGAAGACAATATGAATTGCTTGCGATAGGGGAACAAGAAATTGTGGCTGATTATTTCAGTAGGTTACAGATTATTGTTAATGATATAAGCAACTACGATGAAAGCATGGAGGATAGTAGAATTGTGGAGAAGGTACTACGAACCTTAACTCCTCGTTTTGATCACATGGTAGTTGCCATAGAGGAGTCAAAAGATTTCGAGAGTGTGACAGTAGAGGAATTACAAAATTCTCTAGAAGCCCATAAATAGAGGATTATAGAAAAAAGGAGTGGTGGGACAGTGATAGAAGCAACTTTATAGGCCAAAGTAAACAATTACAACAAGTCAAGAGGCAGAGGAGGAAGACAATTTAGGGGTAGAACTAAAGGAGGTAGAGGCTGTGTAGAAAGAGTATGATGAGTGGACTACCAATGATACAGCCTCCCAAGAAAATTTCTGAAGGGTGTGTAATAAGTAAGCACCACCGCAAGAAATTTGTGAAAGAAGCTTTACATAAAGCTAGACAATTGTTTGGTGTTGTGTACTCGGATGTGTGCGGTCCATTCAGTGTTAAATCACTTGGAGGAAACAATTATTTGGTTGTATTTGTTGAAAGAAAAGAAAGAAGTGTTCTCCATGTTTGTTCGATATTACAATGTTGTGGAGAGATATTCAGAGAAACAGATAAAGATCCTCAGAACTGATGGAGAGGGGAATTTAACTCCAAGCAGTTTGTTGAATTTTGTGCACAAAAGGGCATAGACCATAAGGTGACGCCCCCTATACACCGCAACATAATGGTTTGGCAGAATGGAGGAATAGAACTTTGTTAAACATGACACGATGCATGCTGAGAGGAAAGAACTTACCACCTCGCTTTTTGGGTGAAGCAGTATCAACTGCTACTTGTGTTTTGAATTGTTGTCCAACAAAGAAGCTACAAGATTGCACCCCTGAAGAAGCCTGGACAGAAATTAAGCCAATGGTGCACCATCTCAGAGTACTTGGCTCCTTAGCATACGAACATGTTCCAGAAGAGCAGAGGAAGAAGTTTGACGATAGGAGTGACACCTTTATTTTTGTAGGATATCACCCAACTGGCGCATACAAGCTCTATAATCCCATCACAAATAAGGTGGTAACTAGTAAGGATGTATTCATTGATGAATCTGCTGAGTGGAAGTGGCAGACTAAAGATAATTCCAACATTATGTGCATTCTTGAAGATGTTGTTGAGAGAAACAAAGGGAAGAAATCAGTGACAAAAAAATTTGCTGAAATTAGAAGATCTCAACAAGTGAGATTTCCTTCTACAAGGCTCGAAGAACGTGAGTTGTTTATTGATAGTGAAGTTACAGATAGTGGTGAATTCTCACATTTCGCCTTCTATGCGGGGACAGAGCCGATTTCATGGGAACAAGCTTTGAGCATAAATGAATGGAAGAATGCCATGGTAGAAGAGTTGAAAGCTATCAAGAGGAATAGAACCTGAGAGTTAGTTTATCCACCAAAACACAAGGTTTCTATTGGAGTAAAGTGGGTTTTCAAGATTAAATTCAGGCTTGACGGGACAATTGCTAAATATAAAGCAAGGTTGGTTGCAAGGGGTTTCCTACAAAAGCATGGAGTGGATTTTACTGACGTTTATGCACTAGTTACACGTATAGAAACAGTGAGGTTGCTTCTTGCAATAGCTAGTTGGAGAAATTGGAGAATTTGACAAATAGATATTAAGTCCGCTTTCTTATATGAGCCACTAGAAGAAGATGTATACGTGGGACAACCACCTGGCTTTGAAGTGAAAGGAGTTTAGCATAAAGTGTATAAACTGCAAAAGGCACTTTATGGCCTTACATAGGCTCCACGTGCCTAGAATAAGCACATTGATTCAGTGCAGGGATTTCACAAGTGTAGTGTTGAGTATGACATATATGTGAGGGAAACAAACCAAAAACTTCTGATGGTGTGTCTCTACGTTGATGATTTAATAATGACTGGGGATGAAGAAGTTGAGATAGAGGAATTTAAGGAGAGCATGAAAGTTGTATTTGAGATGACGGATCTGGAAATAATTGATTACTTTCTAGGTCTTGAAGTTGTACACACACAGTCTGGTATACTACTACATCAAAAGAAATACATATTAGTGGTGCTAAAGAAATTCAACATGGCTGATTGTAACCCAGTGCCAACACTTGTGATAACAAATCTGAAGTTGACTGAAGCTCTTGAAGAAGGAGTAGTGGATGCATCGCTTTACAAGCAGCTGGTTGGTTCGCTCATATACGTATGTAACAGCAGGCTTGACATTAGTTATGGAGTTGGTCTTGTGAGAAGATTCATGACTAATCCAAGAGCTCCATATCTCTTAGTAGACAAGCACATCCTAAGGTATCTAAGGGGCACTACTGAACTTGCGTTGCACTATCCAAGAAAAACAAATTCGTAGGACAGTGTCTTAGAAGGATGGTCTACTTCGGACTAGTTTGGAGACAAGGTTGAAAGGAAGAGTACATATGGGTATTTGTTCAAATATATGAATGCGCCTGTGTCATGGTGTTCAAAGAAACAGAACGTGGTAGCACTTTCCTTATGCAAAGTAGAATTCATCGCATCTGTAGAAGCAGCTTGTCAAGGCTTGTGGCTGGAATCTGTGTTGGAAGAGTTGAAGTTGAACTATAGAAAACCAGTTCAGTTGCTGGTAGATAATAAGTCTACAATAGACACATCCAAGAACCCAATAAGTCATGGGAAGAGTAAACAGATAGAGACAAAGTATCACTTCTTAAGGGATCAAGTCATGAAGAAGAAGATTGAGCTCATGTATTGCTTTACAAAAGAACAAGTGGCGAATATTTTCACTAAACCCCTCAAACAGAGCAGATTTGAGAAGCTTAGAGATTTGTTGGAATTAAAGTCTCCAGATGTTTTAGATTAAGGAGGAGTGTTGTTAGTGATCCAATATATAACAATGGCTTTTGTCATAAGTTAGTTGGTCATTTTTTGTATATAAATACATGTATCCCTGTCATCTAATATAGAAAGTGAAGTCTCTCAATTCACTTTTCACTTCTCTATTTCTCTCTCTTTCTTATTTTGTTCTAACACTCTTGAATATAATAAAAAAATATGTTTAATTCTTGAATCACACTAAGAGAAAATCACAAACAATTTTTGAAAAACCTTTTAAAGAACAACAATTTAATCCTTGAATAATTAAGTGGAAACAAAATGAATTAACCTAGAGGAAAAATATTACCAGATACACAATAGCAGTCACAATAGAAACTTACCAATACAAACCTTTATTATGACTTACCAATACAAACCTTTATAATTTTTTTGACAAAAACTAAGATTTGAAAAGAATCTTGAAAAAACTTGGAACTCTTGAAGCCAAAACAACTTAAATTAATCTCTCTAACGGTGTGTTTGCTTCAGGGAAAGTACTATTTAGAGAGATGGATTTGCAAGAAGAATCATCGTTTGTTTCTAACAATGTACAAAGTAAAGAAAACGCCGATTTACGAGATACATTTATTTTGAATCTTCATTTCGATAAGAAGATTTTGACAAAAAAGACACATAAGCACCTGATTAAAAATTTAACCTTACTTTTATTTAAAAATAATTAATTATATAATATGCTAAAAATTATTATTATATATATAAAATATAATTAATTGTAATATATATATATATATATATATATATATATATATATATATATTATACATATAATCAATTACAACTTTAACGAAATCAATTATATATTGATTATTCATATATAATCGATTACAACGATAACATAATCCATTATATATGTAAAATTAATTACGTTAACGTGATCATGTATACTAATTTAATTTATTATAAATATAAATATATAAATATATATATATATATATATATATATATATATATATATATATATATTATTTAATATAATAATAAATTATATTTAAAATAAAAATAAAAATATTACATAAAATTATATAATAAGAATAATAAATAGTATTATTAGAAATTAAATAATAATATGAATATAAATATAATTTAATAAAAATGTATATAATTATTTGAAGTAAAATTAAATTATATTATAATATTTTATTATTATTATTATTATTAAAAATAATATTATTATTTAAATTCACTATAGATATTAGTTTATAAATTTTAAATGTTATAATTTTGTACTTTAAACAATTAATCAATTTATTTTAATAAATTACTTATATTTTATTGTAAATTAAATTCAGTTTACAAATAATTACATTTAATATTTTTATTATTTTTTTAATTATCAATTAAATTAAATAAATAAATTATATTTTATTTTTAATTATAAGGATAAATTTGTAATTTTATAATTTTATATATTAAAAAATATTAAAATATCTATTACATCTATCACATCATTCACAAACTTTCCATTCAAATCTTATCATCTTTTCCTTAATCCAAATAATCAAATTTTCCACACACTTTCATCTCAAATCATCTCAAATCCACTCCTTAATCCAAGCAATCCCTAAGGCTTTGTTTGGTTGGGGGAGTGGATTTGAGGTAGTGAATTTGAAGAAATTTAAGTAAATTGTGTGTGGATGATAAAGTTGTTTGGATTAATGGACAGATGGTAAGATTTGAAAGGAATTGAAGGAATGATTTGTGAAAGTTTGGAAATGATTTGATAGATGTTATAGTTTTTTTTTATTTTTTTAATTGATATATTTGTGAAATTACTAATTGACCCAACTATATGTCAATGACACAGTATCTTGCAAGGAGTGTTTTATAATTTTCAATTACATCCTTACAAATCTCTCTGGATGAAAGAGGATCCTATCTCCAAATCTTCTTAAATTCATCCTTATAAATCAGTTTAACCAAACACACTTGATCCACATACATTCATCTTCATGATCAATAGAACGACTCAAATTAGTTCAACCAAACACAGACTAAATGTTTATAATCGTGCTTTGTAAGGCATGATAAGATGTGTTGGAAAGAGAATCAAAGATTTTATTCATAGAATATTTTAAAATATTGTTAAAAAATAGTTATGATGCATTTAATCGATTATTTTAAATTGTTAATTAATTATTCTTTTCAAAAAGCCAATGAAAAAAATACTCTCTGCTTAATCAATTAGTTAACCCAATTAAATAAATGAGTATTTTGTTCTGTATTATTTTTGAAAAAAAACTTAAAACAATATTAATTAATTATTAAATATGTTAATTAGTTATTTTATGAGATTAGTTAAAACTCATTCTTTTATTAACTATTTTGATCAATTATTAAAACCGATAATCAATTATTTTATTATAAAAACATATTAAGCACGGATAAAAATAGTGAATTATCCCATTAAAAGAATTTGATACCTATGTATTTGAAAATATGGCTTTTATATACAGGCTAATCTATTGTAAAATTATCACAATATTACAATTCCTTAAACTCAATTTCAAGAGAACAACTTTTTATTTTTATAATTGATTACCACTGGTGTATTTATCATTTACACAAGGTTATTAGCTGTTTCCGAAATACTTATTATTTTAAGAAGTCATCGATTAAATACCCTAAATTGCGAAACCTTCTATTTTAATTGATTGTATAAATTAATTAATTAAATAAATCGGTTTTTAGATTATTTTATAGAAAGGAAAAATGTTAATGGTGCTAGTATACTTGAGAGTAAATGGTAAAAATAATTTTGTCGATGTACTAAAAATTATATTGATTTATGGATTGCTAAAAAATTTTAATTATATATAGTGATGAGCGTATGTTGTTCCTAAACACAAAAAAAAAAAAAAAATCATCAAAACATTGTGTTAGTGATAAAACTTTGTGACTCCAATTACTAATCATTATAAATGTGTCACAAATGTTGCCGCAAAATATATGAAGATAATGAGAAACAATTTTTGTGATAGCACAGTCGAAAATGACAACATAAGTGTTACAAAAGTCATACAAAGAGAAATAGTTGCTTAAATTTGTCAACTTCCACTACTTTAAGCGGCTAAGTTATTGTCGTTCACTTAATATGAAGATATTGTAGTTCTAAGCGGTATCACTTAAGCGTCATAATACTCTCTTAAGTGTGATCACTTAAATAAGTTTAAAAATGTTTCAAGTGAGAGTACCTTAGCAAAAGAATCCTAAGGTATCTAAGGTATCCTCTCTTAAAAAGAGTATAAACTTCCACTTTAAGCTACAATGACACTAAAATGATTACTTGTGACAAAACTAAAAGATACTCTAGATATTGATTATTGAATATTGATGCTTAAACAAATTGTTATAAGCACTTAAATGATAGTTGAAAATTCTTTTCGTTACACTTATTTGAATATTGTCACTTAAACAGGTACTCAAGAATTTAGGACGCTTAAACTATTTTGTGGAGGTCATATAGATCAGATTTTGTCTATTGAAAAATATCAATTAAATTGTTAATTTTAAGAAGTTATATTGAATTGTTATATATCTTTATTGAAATATAAAAAAAGATACCATCAAGGTTTAAATTATAAAGTTTTATTACTTTACAATTCACAATAATATAAAAAAATAATAAAATAAAAACATAAACTAAAAGGATTGAAAAAATAAAAAGAGTACCAATAACTTATTTTCTTCATCTGTAGCCTTATCATGATCGATATAGACATGTTAGTTTCTTTAGCTCTTAAGGATTCAAATACAGGTTGTTCCCCAAACCTTCCTAGCTAATCAACATGAGTAGCATACTCTTGTTGCATGAGACATAATTTTCCTATGTGGATTGAGAATCCATATAATGTGTCCATGACCATGTCATTGTTTCTCTGATTTACAGTAATCGCTATATTGGTTATAATTGCAGTTATAACCTATTACAATTAGGAAATTTATTTTTGCGAAAGAACAAATCTTAGTGCATGATGAGGCGTTACACATAAGTTTAAAAGTTTTCTCCCGATTACTATAAGAAAAAAACTATTTAGAGACCAATTTTTAGCTATCAAATGAAATAATTGCTAATTATGACCGAAATAGTCACCAAATTAAATTTTAGTTACTAAATAACTACAAAATAAAAGTAATGATTGAATTTAGTAACCAATTAAATCAAGATAATTGGTATCTAACATTAGCTACCAAAGTTTAGTGACCTATACCACCAGATTCTAAATTGGTATCTAATTAAGTTAGAGACTAATTTAGAATCTAATGGTATAGGTTATCAAAACCTTGGTAGCTAATGTTAGATACCAATTATCTTAACTTAATTGATCACTAAATTCAATCATTACTTCTATTTTATAGTTATTTAGGAACCAAAATCTAATTTGGTGACTATTTCGGTCATAATTAGCAATTATTTTATTTGGTAGCTAAAAATTAGTCTCTAAATAGTTTTTTTCTTGTAGTGAATGTGGTGATTGGAGAATGGGTGCATTGTTCACCAAAGCCTTCTTTTACTTATCATGAAATATGAAACATAAAAGATACATCTTTCTGCAAAAGGTTTTACAATGGGAATATCATCTATTTAGACTTATCAACTTGTGTTCCTTTTGTTTAGAAATGAGATGACCTATAAAATGACATTTTTTAATAACTAAGCACAAGGTTATAAAATGACATTTTTCATAATTAAGCACAAGGTTAGTCTCAATGCATATTCTAAAACTCTTTCTAAATTGTGCAAACACTAAGAAAATGAGGAACCATAGACATTAAAATCATACATAAATATCTCCATGCAACTTTCAATTAACTCTAAAAATATGTTCATCATACACCTCTGAAATGTAACAGGTGTTTTGCGTAGGGCAAATGTCATCCTTGTATAGGCATAGGTGCCATTAGAACATGGGAAGGCAGTCTTATGTCGATCCTCAGGTGCTATATAAGTCTAGATGTACCTAGAAAGTTCATCAAGGAAAGAATAATAATGTGATTTACCTACTAATTCTCGATGACTTTGTCAATAATTGGCAAAGGAAAATGATCTTCTTTTTGTGGCCTTATTTAGTTTCGTGTAATTTATAAAAACTCTACATTTATGGGCTACCCTTGTTGTATCAATTCATGAAGCTTATTTTGCATAACAGTCACACCAAACTTCTTTGAAACTATTTACACAGATGAAACCCATGTCTTGTTTGATATCGGGTAGATGTTCCCGACCATTAGTAGCTTGGTCACCTCTATTTTTACTACCTTTAACAGGGTAGGATTGAGCCTCCTTTATGGTTGTTTGATTGGTCTGAACTCATTCTCCAAGTGAATTCTATGCATACATCTATAGTTGGTCTGATTCTAGGAATATTAGCTAATGTCCTACCAATCTTGTTGCAATTCTAGCTTCAATTCCATTCTTTAATGTGCTTCTTCTTGGGTTTGATGTTTTGAATGAAAATTAGCGTAGATGTAGCAAAAAAATTGATGTTAGTAGTGGATTGAAGTGTTTGAGATGGAATTCGAAGTGAATTATGTGTGAGGTTAGGCCAATACACCTAGGAGGAAGCACGAGCAAGTATGAAAAAGAGACTACTTTAAGGAGAGATTTTGAACAAGAGTGAAGAGGCAAAAGTTGGCCAACATTTCATTACTTATTCAAATCTCAATTTTGAATTACACAAGCTTCTTATTTATAGACTAAAAGATGACTTATCTTGTAAGTTTTACAACTAGCGGTCTTGTAATCTTGAAGCTCTAAAATCGCTAGAGTGATCATCTTGAATTTTGAACTAGGCCCAAAAGTTTGTTTGAATGATCAACAAGACCTATTAGGCCCAAACTCCCGATAAGCTCCTAGTGAAGGTTCTAACTCAATAACCTCTTTATTGTGGTCTGCTGTCTCGGAGACGAGTTTGTATCATACCCTCCCTTTTGAAAAAGATATATCCTTAGATCTTGCATGAAGTTTAACAAATGCAACTTTATTTGTTCATTTTTGCTTCGCTCCAGGATCAAAGATCATCCTGTAGAAATAATTAAATAGTAAAATAAATTATTTTGTACAGAAAATTGAAGAAGAAAAATATAAGAAAAGACCTTTCTTCTAATGTCAATGTGCCTCTTATCTGCTGATAAGAAATAATCAACTCACGAAGTATATTTCTTTTTTTTTTTAAATAAAATTTAACAAGACAATGCCCTTTATTTTTGAAAAAGTTTTGTCTAAAAGTAAGGGTCATTGTTTTAAAAACATATTTTTCTTCAATTTGTTCTTGTCGTTTCTCTTGGATAGATAAGAAAAATACATAGTGATGTTTTTGGTATTTTTGGAAGGAAGAATTAGTATCAAAATGTTAATGAAAAGAAGAAGTCAATATATTATAATTTTCCTTTGAAGATTCTTGATCAATTATGTGTGTAAGTGTTGTTATAAGAAATTCTTCTTTTGTTATTAATCCTTCAACTATTTCTCTTTCTTCTTTCTTTTCTTTTTCAAATAACCTTTCACAAGGTTTTTCTATGCAAGAAGGTTTCATATCAATGTCTAGTCCAACTCCAAGCATAGATTTTTATTTAAGCCTTTCCTCACACGATTTATCTGTGGAATAGAAAATTTTATCAATGTCACATTCAGCTTCAGACAAAGATTCTTCCTTTCCTTCTATTCTTTCTCTCTCTTTTTCTTTCTCTTCTTCTTCTCATTTCCTATTTTGTTTCTCTTCTCTTTCTATCTTTTCTTTATCTTTTTTTTCTCTTCACTTTCTCTTCTTTCGGTACGATAAGAGCTTGTAATTTTTATCTAAATTATTTTTCTCTTCTTATGAATTATTTTTCTCTATCAATAAATTTGTTTTCCTTTTCTACAAACTCTTTTATTTCTCATGTATATGTTTCTTTTTTTTTATATTCCCTATAATAATAGGAGGGCACATGTCTTTTTCTTAGGATAGCTCTAAGTTCATTCCAATACTGAATCTAGGGTTCTTGAGGGGTCCTAAGGTCGTGAACTAAAGATGTCTACCAGTCCAAAGCTAGTCCTTGAAAGGTTAAGGTAGGACACTCTACTTTCATTATCTATCTGGTGGCACTGAAATATCTGCTCAACCTTTCTCTCCCATTCGAAATATTTTTTAACATTGTCTTTTCCGTAGAAATGGGGAAGGTTAACCTTAGGCTCATGGGGATTGGTTGGAGTTTTATGCCCTCATTCTTCTCTTTGGTAATGAAGGTCTCTATGATGTTTTCGTTTTTCATTTGAACACTCACTATGCTAATCTTTCTTTGCCATCATCATCCTAATTCCTCTCATCGTTTAGCCATCATGGAAGACATCATCTCTACCATTTCTTTCTTGATCCCATATTTCATCCATTCTCCTTCATTATTTTTAGCACTAGCTCAAACACTGGAGGAGATGTGACACTCATCTTTGTTAGAAAGGGCTTTCTCAAAAATATTTTTTTTTAATATTTTTGGGTGAAGTTTCAATAAGAAATAGAAATGAAAGGCTTCTTAGTAGACTTATAGGAAAGAGAGGTACATCACTTGGACAACTTAAGTACCAAGTCTTTCCTAGCCAGAGTGTTCCCCAGTCCTCTTCCACAACATCACTAAATGAAAACCTTAAAATACTTTTTCCTAAAATGTGTGTGCTCCTGTGAACCTAGAGACCAAAGGAAGGTCTTCTAACATTACGCTTTGGGTTTGGATCCTAGTTGTCATGGAGACTTACGAAGATTAAAATAAAAAGAAAGGAAAAATAAATAAATGCAAGAGCATAAGAGATAAGGAGGAATGCACTAAGTCTAGGCGTGTCCTATGATCAAAGTGCAAGTGACACTTATGAGCCCCTTGACACACTTTCACCTTTCTAATGCATTTTTGGCTATTACAATGTTCAAGTTGGGATTTCTTTAAAGCATTTTCTCAAGATATTTAAAACAACAAAATTGTTTACAAAAGTTAAACAAAATACATCAAAATTCTGTGACAAAATAACTTTTTCTATACAACTTTGCAATGTGATTGCTCTTCTTTTTGGTGTTTATTTCCACTATTGCTCCTCACTTTGCCTTCAACCTTCAATCTTGTAATCTCCCGAAAGAAGAGTGACCTTAGCAAGCTTCTCTTCTTCCAAGATTCTGCCAAAACATGTTAGATAAGCATCCACCAATTCACAAGCTAAGGAAGAGAGTTCCATCTCAAGAGGTTAAGAATTAAAATCAAGAAAAGCTCAATTTAAAATGCTAAACTCAAGAGGATTTTATATCTTGACAAAAATGCAATGAGTATTTTAAAAGACACAAAACAAGAAATTAAGGCTAACAAGAAAATTAGGCACAAAAAATGACACTTAGGAATGGTTCTAGAGTAGATTACAAAAACACATTATTGTGAGAATTTTACCATACTTAATTCATGCTTAATTTGATTTGTAATTTTCTTTTATTTTTATGTTTTGGAATAAATTTTTTATTGTGTTGACCCTTTAACACTATTAATGTATGATTAATTTTCTTTTTCACTCAAAACATTTTTCTTTTAGGATTCATTGGAAAGTTTGCTTTGTGGTTTTCATCTTTAGCTTTCATACCTTTACCTTGGCCCTATTACAAGTATATTAAAAGTTCTTTTTTTATCTTTAGTTACATGAGTTTCAAGTAGAGTAAATAAGACGCATGTCAAACTTATGGTAATCATTACTTTAATGATGTGTATTTGACTATAAGCATAATCCTAAACACCTGAAGCAAAAGAGTGAAACACATCCTTGTGAGAATTTACCACACTTAATTCATGTCTTAATTTGATTATAATTCTTGTTTATTTTTATGTTTTGAATAGATTCTTTATGCTCTTGATCCTTTAACATTTTTAATGTATGATTCATTTTCTCTTTCACTCAAAACATATTTCTTATAGGATCCATTGCAAAGTTTGCTTTCTTATTTTCATCTTTAGTGTCCATATTTTCTTTTCTTAGTTTCGTTTTGCTTGGAAGTGCAAAAGCTTGAGTGTTGGGAAATTTGATGACACATATTTTTTACATACATTTTTAACCTTTTTGTACATTGAAAATTTTCCAATATTTTTTTTTTTTTTTTAGTTTTACAATCATTTCCTTTAAGAAGTAATAAATTGGGTTCAATGTACATAATTTCTTTAATTTTGTATTTTCAGTTAATTTGACATTTTCTTACATTTTGACAATAATTGTACATATTATGTTTGACTGATTGTAGTTTCATTGGATTTAACATTTTTATAGTTTCAAAATGGAAAAATGGTTTGTTGGATTTGAAGTTTTTCCTATTTTCTATGATTTGTTAAAGATGAGTCAGTTTGGTTGTATTTTTGTAAAAGAACCCATGCAAATTCAATCTTCCTTATTTTATCTTTATCTTTATGGATGGCAACTAGGTGATGTAGGTGCAGGTTTGACTATCACATTCCCGTCCTCATCCCTATGCCCAATAAGTATGAAGTTTTTGTCTTATCCTCATCCTTATTTGGTAATGGTATATCATACCTGTACCTGTACCCATGCTCGTACTAACCCTTTTATTGTTCCAAATATTAATTAAATCACTATTTTACACACAAAAAATGAAAATCGTAGAAAAGGAAACATTATATTAAATTATTGAAAACTTGAAACTAAAAGAGTTCAATATTCTGATGTGAAAAATAAATAATAAATAAAAATATTAAAAAGGAATATAAAGAATCATATGTGTGTTCTGAAAGCTATTTTGTTTAATGAAATTGATGTTTGTGTTTCATGAAAATGCAATACATCATTTGAATGAAACCATAAAAAAGGAAAAATATGTAATCAAGGTTGTGATAAGAGGGATTTTACCTTAGGGATCTAAGTGAATTTGTGAATATTAAATAAGTTGAGCAACATCTAAGAAAGAAAGAAAGAAAATTTTTGTAGCAAAAGAAACATGTAACAGTTTTCCAAATGAAACAACACTAAGGACAAGAGATAACAATGAAGTTAATACACATCCTCATCCCTACCCTCAATTTAAAAATTTAGGTATTACCCATAACCACACCAAGTCAATGTGGGGATTCCCCGTCAAATCGAGATGAGTTTGGACAATACCTACATGGACGGGTTTATTTGTCATCCTTATTTAGCTTAAAATTTTGTAATTTGGCTAATGGACCTATTCAGAGTCCATATTTAGGTCCATGTTTACTTCAAATTACATAACATATACATGCCCTAAATGTGCTAAACAAATTGATAGAAATTGTTTATTTAGTTTCATAAATTGACTTTTCATCTTCTTTTATCTCCCAATCTATCATGTCCAAAATTGTCTCTTTCTCTTCTTCTCTCAATTTTTTATTTTTCGTCCACGGAAAACAAACTCTTAAGAATCTATTTACAAAATCAAATTCAAAAAATTCAAATTGAGTTTTGTACTAATCGTTTAAGGCTCTAAATTTGTTCTTCTTCTCCCTAATTTCGGATTTGCACTTTATGATTATAATTTACCTTTCTGGTTTTAGAAATAAAATTAGGAATTAATTGGATCTTGATTTGACAATTAGATAGGATTAGACTGAATGATATTTTAATTTGATTTGTATGATTGATTTAATTGATCAATTGAATTGGTTAATTATTTAAACTTGAATTTGAATCTTTGGACAATTATAATAAAAGGAATTCTTTAGTTCTTTAATATTGAATTAACTTTCATATTCTTATATTTTCATTTTTGAAGGTTGCTGCATATATTTTTTCAAGTTCTGTCTTATGTTTTCAATCCCTAAACCCCAAATTCAATTTGTACAGGAAGAATATTAAAAATTGAATGCAATCAATATGTATCCTCTGAGAATCAACCTAGTTTATGCTCTATATTGCAAATATTAAAACATGCTTAGAATCTTTGATTTCAAATGACATTGAAAATCAACTCTCTAGGGTCTCAACAATTTTAGACAAGTGTCTCTCATTGTGGTAAATGATGGTACAAGTAGGGGTCACCACTAAGCTATTTGTGGTTAAAAGTGCTTCTGCTAGAGGGAAAATATATCATTATAGAAGGGACTCACACTTGAGAAAGATATTGTTAAGAATCCAAGTGTGTGTTTGAGTCTCACATTGAGTATAAATGAAAAAGTTGAGCAACATATAAGGAGGAAGACCAAAAAATCCACTACCTTAAAGTTTTAGGTTAAGGTGATGTCATAGTCTCTTATATGGGCTTGCTCATGGCTCATTGGTATTGAATCTCTCTAATGGATCCATCTTTAAAAGACCCAATAATAGGTACATGTGTATATTTGATGATGATAAATTGGTTAAATGCATTGTAAGTTGATGTTATTGCATTTTGGATCAAGAATCATTTTGTTGACTATATAAATTGCACAACTCGAATATACTAGTATTTGATATATGTGGATATGGTTAAGAGTTCCTTTTTTTAGTTTGTGTTCTTGTTTTCTTAATGTTGCATGATATCAGTTTCAGGATATTTTCATTCAAGTGAATTATTATCTCACTTAAGAAAAAAAATGTGGGCAAAACAAGTATTTGTTAGCCTAATTTTCATTTAAGCAATAGTTTGGTAACTCAATAAAATATATAAGCAAATTGAGTCTATTTCTCTCTTCTAGGAAGATTTTTTCCCGAGCAAGAAATGATCGCTCAAGAACAAATAGAAAGGAGACTCTTGACTTGGTTTTTGCTCAAGCGACACTGTATATGTTGATTTCTGAATTTTTTCATATAAAATAACAAGAAATGGTATAATTGTATTTATAATGCATTTGATGTTGTGTGTAAGTAGTTTTACAATATTGTGAATAAAAATGTTAATTAAAATATATATGGTTTGAATCATCTATAGGAGATGGTATGATAATGTATATTGATGTATGTGATGTTTAGATACCTAGTGTGGTAAAATGACCCTTCATGAGTGTGTTGAACCTTAGTTGATGTGTGGTAAGAATATCTTGGATGATATTGTGTAATTATACACAAAACTTACATTGAAAAATAAATAGATATGACATCAAGTGGTCAGAAGTTGAAGAAGATTCTTGTATCAGTGCATACTATAGTAGATACAAGTAAATACACTGACATAAGATCTTGAGCTTGGTTCTTAGCATGTGGTTTTAATGGGCTAAGTGTTAGTCTTTTGTAAGATATATTTAATACAAGTCTTGTAAAAGGCATTAAGTTTGACAAATTGGCTTTTGAATGATTAAGATGTAATTAAGGATTGTTGTATCTTATATGAAAATGATTAAATAGTAATTTATCATGTTTGGTATTTAATGTGAGAATGTGTGTAATTGTAGTTATGAGAGGAGAATGTTAATAATGAAATGATGATATATTATGTAAATATTAAATATGTTTTATTGATATAAATATTTATTATTTTAACTCATCCTGGTGTATGTGTGAGTATGAACTGCTAGAATAAGAGTAGCTGACCTTGAAGGTAGTAGTGAAGAAGTAAGACACATTTAAGAGATTATTGTTTCTATTAATGTTTTATTAATGGTAATTATGTATATAGCGTTGTATATATTATATTTAGAACCAATGGTTCCAAAATAACTATAGTAAATATATGTTTTATATATAAAAGTTATGCATAGAGTTTTATTTCTCCTACTAGTATGGTTAAAATAGATATGGTCATTACAATTAAGGTTGAAAATGAAATTTGGACTTATATATGAAAATTAATAATCCTTATTAGAAATTAGATAATATTAAATAATGTGTCAAACCATAAATGAAAAAAAGAAGCATATTATAATAACATAAGAGAAAGGAAGTTATTATGAAAAAAAAAAAAAGTCAACCACATAATTGCATCTCTATAATCATTTAATTTAATTGTCGAGATCATTGATTGTAAACTAAATTAGAGATTTGTTAGTTCCAATACATCAAATAATGGGTAGTAAATGAAAATCATATTTTATAATATTTGTATATTTGAACAGTATAGAATTATTTTTATTAACCAAAATTATTTATTTACAATTTTTTTAAGTTTACATTGAAACAATAACTGAATTTTTTAAACAAAATCCATTACAAACCTCACAAATTAAATTTATTATATTTTTCAACTTAAAAAATTGATTGAGTTGAAAAATAAAATAAAAAGAACATCTAAAATTTAAAAAAAAAAACTCGAAAAATAACTGAATTAGTATGTGAGAATATGACTTGAATTTATATTTTTAAAGAAAAAAACAAAACTCAAAATAGTATACATTATGTAACTTCTTTGACATTAAAAAAAATCAAATACAAAATCGTATCTCATAATACGACTTTTTTAAATTTTTGAAAAAATTAATATATTTCAAAACCATACATTAAATATGATTTCTTTAGTCATGCTTAAAAATACACCTTGTTCTTCTGAATATATATTTTTAAAAAATTTAGTCATCCTAATAAACTTATGAAAAAAAAAAACCACCTTTTGCTACTCAAACCCTCACGTAGTATATAACACTTTTCTAATACGATACGTATTTTATTCCACGTCGTTTGTGTCCCATCACCCAACTAAAAGGGTGGGAACGTACATCGTACGGTTTGTCCCTTGGTTTGATCCAAAATTAAACTACTTTTTCTCCTTTCAACAAACTCTAATCGTGATTCACATAAGACAAGCTCCATATTTTTTTAAATTAATATTAGAAAACTAAATATACAATTATATCTCTACCCTCTTTCATCTTAGTTTTGCTGTATTCTTCCCTTCATTTTATAATCACTTTGTTCTATTTTACTTTCTACCTTTCTTCTTTTTACTCCCATCTATCCGAATCACCAACCAATATATTCAAAATTACTAAATCACTTAAAAATTCGGAATAAAATAGTTTGTGCATGTATTTATTTAAATAAATAATAAATATAATATGTAATGCAATTTTCAAATAGCTAATTTTCACTCTCTAAAACACAACCAATATTAAGTCATAACTTTTTTTTTCAACAAGGTTACGTTTGAATCGTCATTTAAAGAAAATAAAGGGTATATATATATATATATATATATATATATATATATATATATAAAAAAAATATTAAAATAT
>Ga0209700_103701_pt1 | contig 28842 bp, 9 predicted proteins | sample SiratroredBW_FD_187528 | JGI IMG/M metagenome (GOLD analysis project Ga0209700, IMG submission 187528) | Root nodule microbial communities of legume samples collected from California, USA - Siratro red BW (SPAdes) (version 2) | ecosystem: Host-associated > Plants > Roots > Nodule | place: USA... | reverse complement strand
TTTTCTGGTTATTTATACCAGTTGTCCCCTCTTTTCTTCATCAATAATAATAGTTCTTGTTTTCTCTCTTTTATCTTTTTCTTGCTTTTTTTTTTCTTTTTTTTTCTTCTTTTTTTTTTTTTTTATCTTTTGGTTCACTTTTTCTTTGATTGCTGTACTGCTTTGTGTTCTTGGAGTTTCATGAAGGGCCACTCAGGGTTGCAAGAAATGAAAAGTTTTGATGCTAATGTTGAGGATTTTGTGTTTGGTTTATGTGATGATTTGAAACCGTTTCTGTGATGGGTAATCACAGTTTTGTCAGTTTACTAAGAAAAGAAAAGGATTACACCTACTAGTTGAGTATCAAAATCTAGATCTATGTTGTAAAAATCAAGCAGAAGCATCAGATTTTAGGTTAATGACTTCCCTTTTCATGTATTCTATTGTTTAGTGATTTTTGTAAATCTTAATTCCAACTGTTCTTCATCTTCTTTTCTCCCATAACCATTCAAGATTATAACTACCCTTTTTATTTTTTGAGTTTTTGTAGCCTTCTGATTACCTGTTTGATTTCCTTGTTTTAGAACTGCTTTTGGGTGGTTAATCAGTACCCTATATGAAATGCTTTTTAGTGAAAGTAAGTCAATTGATTAGACATATATTGGAATTATTTGGTTAATCTCTGGAGATAATATACTTCGATGAAATCATGGAATTGGATTTCTCAAATTTATGGTAATAACCCTTTTGAGTGTTCTGTTAAACCTTTTTGATTTAAATAATACATTTTTGCAATCTTAATTTTATCTTGGGGCGACTCCTGGAAATTTCCTGACATGACCCTTTTCGTCTCACTATATTTGAAATTACCATTTGCTTTTGCCAGCAAATAAAGGATTTATATCCGTAAAATTTGGCATGGTAAGGACCTTGTAGACAAGGACAATTCCCAATTTACTAGTGATGGACATAATAGTTATGGTTCACAACAACCGACAATAAAAAATGCTACTTTTATACTTTTGCTTAATTTAGTGCATCATGGAAGCACTTATTTTCTGCTTAAATTAGCAACAAAGAGGAAAAACTTGAATGGGAATCTACAGTGTCTGAAGCAATGGAATGCACTGTGCTATGACCAACTAAATAGCCACTGAAGTTTTCTTATTCTAGTATTTAACTCAAAATAAAATGTGCAAAACATCATGAGACGAGCTAGATTCTACTGAGTTGTAGAAAAGATATGAAATACATAACATAATAATGCTCATTTAAGTATTATGAAGTGATAAGGAACATAAGGTACATTTTGCACCAAGTCTCCTGTTATAAGGACCCACAAGGTACATTTTGTATTTAAGTCTTCTCTTGTATCCAACGTATGTTTCTTTTGTTGTACGAAATAAATAAATAAGATAAAAAAAAGTTTATTTCTATGTAATTATTTTTCTTGGGTGTTTATTCTTGCATTAGAACACATTCATCTGAAAACATTTTTTCTAAATTGTTGTTGTGAAGGTATGGATGCATCAAATAACACCTTGAGTTCATTTAAAGACCCTGTTTTTAAGGACAAGGACCACATTTTTTTTGTCGGAACTTGAGTCTCAATTTCTTGGTAGATAGATTACTCCTAATGTGATTGTTTGAAGGTCATTTCCTCATTGAGGTAAACAAAAGATAACTTTGTTTACCCAAAGCATAGTTGTAGCCTTTCCTGAGCACTTCAGGTAACTAAATTAAAGTGACAATTCATAACATAATTCTAGAAATTTTTCTGAGAAATAGGGTCTGCAACAAGAAGAAATCATATTTGTTTGTAAAGTGTTTCGCTGTCTACTTAATAATAAATGTATCCTTTTTCTAGCGTTGGGACTAGACAAGTTTTTTTCTGTGAGACAGAAGGGATAAATTAGAGAGTATAAGAATAGAAGGAATATATAGTTAGGAGGAAAAACTGGAAAAGGAACTAATCATCTTCTGGTTTGTCTGAGGCTATCAGGTTAAAAATATGAAATTATAAAGCACCTTAGTTAATATAGTATTACAATAGATAGGCTAGTTTGTTTCTTTCATTGTAGTTGATAAAATATTGTGAAGGCAAAAAATTGTGTCTCTAGTGTGATACAAAATCCATTAATTTATCTTCTTTAATACCATAAATTTTAACCCTCTCTGACCAATTTCTGTTTCTTTTACTTCTATACATGTTATTACATCATTCTCCATATTCTTGTGTCCTCTTATTTTTTCAATATTCACTCCCTAACTCTTATATGTGCTCTCTTCATATTGGTCATAGCATAGTCCACTTGGAATTCGTTTTAACTAAAGTATTTTACATTAACCAAATGTTATGGATTCGAAGGGACTGTTTGAAAAACTGCATAACTGACATTGAAAATACATTGGTAGGAATGTTTAATGGTTTGAACTTCTATTCTCTGGGGCTTTATTCACTTTCTATCATTCATGACAAGTCCCTAGAAGTAAGATAAAAACAGCCATGTTAGACAACAAGAAAATTTGCTAATTAGTTTTTCGGTGAGGTGATATTTTGTTCAAAGTAGCACTACTGTAAATGAACTGTTACACGTGATGTGAACAGTGTTTTCTCTTTTCAAAGGAAAACATTTCTTCGAGAGGTCCATGTTTTATACAATGACTCAGAATCTTGATGAGATTCATATGCCAACTGTTAATTTTTTGGTTTTGCTCTAGATTTGAGCAATGATAATACTCTGTATTCTGTTAGCAGCACCTGAATGACATGACTCGCATTATGTTGACTATGTAAGGATCTTAATATGTATCTGATTTCTTTTGTTTTGTGGAAGGAATATTCCACAATTTATCATCAGTAATATTTGCTCTAAATCTTTTTATGTTTATGCAGTGATGTTTTTATCTTATTGATGAGACTAGTTATTTATTTTTGCACACACGATGGATAAACACAATAGAAACCATGCAGTTGATATGAGACTAGATATATTATATGATTGGATTGGCATGGTTTGCTCTACTTCGATTGCATATTATTGCCAACAACTTCATGTTAATGCCAGAATTTTGTATCTTCCATCTCACAAACACAGACAAAACTCCCAACTTTAATGTATTTGATAAAAAATGCAGGCAATGGTATCATGGTAAGCTGAGTAGCAGATTTGTTCCATCGAACTGCCATCTGGGAAAGAAGATAACTCGTAGCAGGTTCATACATCATGATGACTCCAAACTTGAACTTGGAACCCGAAAATCATTCAGAAGGAAGTAGCCAGGTGGCTTCCAATGTATCCTTGCATGAAGCATCTTATGATCTTACAAAGGGCAGCACCACCACTTCTTCCTGTCTGACAAAGGATGAAACTGATCCAGGTTCTGTTACCCTTGACTTGACACTCAACTTCAATTCCAGTGATAGTGAGTTGAAAGGTTCTAGTGATGCTAGCAGTGAAGTGGGAGCAGAAGCTCCTGCTTCAGCAACAGCAACTCCCAGGGTTTTTTCTTGTAACTACTGCAGGAGGAAGTTCTATAGTTCGCAGGCATTAGGGGGTCATCAAAATGCTCACAAAAGGGAGAGGACCATGGCTAAGCGTGCATTGAGAATGGGAATGTTCACTGAACGGTATACAAGTTTGGCATCTCTGCCTCTTCATGGTTCACCTTTTAGGTCTCTTGGTCTTGAAGCTCATGCTGCCATGCACCAAAGACACGTGCCATCCTCACTGAGGACTCCTGATATGAGAGCCGCTGCAAGATTTGAGAGAAACCATTTTGGATCACTGGTTTTCGTGGAAGATGATGATGTTGGATTATTTTGGCCTGGAAGTTTCAGACAGGTAGACCAAGGAGCTGGTGTTAACAATCAAGGAAATGTTCAAAGTTCAAATGCTACTAGTCTAGTTCCAATAGTGCCTCCTCCACCACAAGCTTCTGCATCCCCAGATCTCACATTGAAGCTTTAAGTTGACCTCAGAATGATACATACACAAACAAAGGCCTCACAAAGTAATAAATAAGTGGCTAAGAGTGACTCATCCATTGCTTTTCAATTCCAATTTCTCAACCACTCATTTTTATTGTGAGGGCTTTGGTTATCAGAGTTTTATATGTGTGTGTATCACTTCTCTTAAGATTTTTTAGTATTTGATTCTCTTCCGAAGTGAAATTATTAATTAATTGGGCGTGCATTGTACAGTGAGATGTTTATTTCCAATGGTCATTTCAGCTTCTTTAATCTCACATTATTAATGGCTTCCTGTCATCTGTACTTTACTTCATTATTGATGATATTGCATTCATGATAATGGAGCAAATGTTTAATATCTAAGTGTTGTCTGATGGAAACATGAGATATGAATGTGATTCAATAGTGGGTAGATTTTGCATGCAAGAGTTTCAATCTTAATAATTTTATATATCTAAATGAGTTTAACTTTCATATAAGTAAGATATAAGAAAAGAAAGACTTATTATCTTTAAGATTTTAAGTTGAAAATGTGGCAATTCTTATATGAATCTGAGTGATCTTTCAAGTATGAATTACTGATCTTTCAGGTGTGTTTTTCCTTTTATAATAAAGCTTATGAGTAACATTTTCTAGTTTCTTAAGTAAACCTTTAAGGACTCCGAGTCTGCGGAAAAAGAAGACTAAAATCACGAAAGGTGATGACTAATAGTAATAGCTTTTTTAGCTCCCAAACAAGTCACATAAATGCTACCTTTTGAAAGTATATTTAAGGAAAAATAACTTTTAAAATTTGTTCGAGCAAAAAAGAAAAAAATAAAATATATATATAATTTGGGATATGTTTTAATTAATTTGAACATGAATCAATTTGCCAGAGATTCTGGCGTATAATTTTTTAATTTTTAATTTTTAATTTCTATGTGTTAATTACTTTTTTGTGAAACAACTTTTTTTTTTCTTCTTAGGATTTAAGAAGAAATTATCCTTAATCTGGACAAAGAGTTCATGCAATGCATTTGTTGGCTAGTGGTAAAGAATCGTGCACACTATGTTGACTTTTGCGTGTTAAAGTGGTTTCTAAAGTCCATGTCATTTAAAAGTGAGCATCTTAAGCATCATTTTAATATAAAAACTCATAAGAAAACCAATTTGCAATACTAATTGTATTCAAAGTCGACTCCTTGTGGTTGAAGATTTTCATCCATCCAGTGGACTCTTCAAGTTCAAAGGCACACACAGGTGGCTAAAGACAAGAGAGGAAGCAGAGATTCAATAGACAATGATATCAATTGGGTGGTTTTGTTTTGAAATTAATGTAATTTTACTTTATCTATAATTTTTTTTCTCACAAGCTCACTTTAGCTTTTACAAAGTACTAAACATAATTACTTGCTTTTATTTTAATATTAAAAAACTTAAATAGTTATAATTTTTTTTGGAACATATATTTAAATTAAAAACATTTTTTAAGCAACAGAAGAGGCAATAACGCAACAGAAGAGGCAATAACGAGAGCTTATCAATAAAGTATACTTATTCTAACCCGTAATATTCAAATTGTATTTGAGAAAAAGAATTACTAACAAATAATTAAACTTACAAAACAAAACAATTATTTCTTATAAGTAGCTTGTTGAAATTTAATCATTCTCCAAGCACACAAAGTGATATTGTTGGTGGATCTTCTTTTATTATTTGATGTTATCTTAGAAGAATCATCGGAATTGAGAAAAAGAAATCAAAAGATATCACCTCATCAATAAATTAGCTAGAGATGGTCAAAATTTGTTAAGAACATTCAGTCCAGTAAATTTTTTTAAGTGGCATAAATGAATGGTTTTGACGATAAATTAAATCTTGTCAAATCTGTCTACTAGTAAAATATATGATTATCGATTTTTAATTGTCTTAAAACTCAATTGAAAGAAAGAGATGAAAAGAAAGAATGATAAAAATAAGCAAGACATGTAGAAGAAACTATTAGATTAAGACCGTGAACAGCTAATTCACATGTTCCAATAAAATTTTTCATATAGCCAATTTTCCTATTATTGTATGTTATTTTTTTTTTTTTTGTATTCTCACACTAGTAAAAAGTATTTTACATTAAATATTTAGGATTAATTAGGTTAGGTAAGAATTTGACACAAATATAGAAGCCTTAAATTTACATCCAACAAAGTATCTAAACAAAGTTTCAAAATGTATGTATGTCGAATTATAGATTATCCAATGTCAATAAAGATCTAATATGTCAAACGATAAAATAACTAATTAACGTAAATTTACTTTACTTAGGAAATCTTTGGATAATAAGAAAAGAAGTGAACTCACGAGAATACTTTTTAAAATCCTAGTCACATTAGGCGACACAACCTTCTATTTGACACATCCGAAGAAGTTGGAGATTTCAATGACCTTATTATAGAAGATCCACACAACAATGCCTCCTCGAGTTACCTGAAGATGTTGGTGGAGACACATATTTGAACAAATTTCAAAAAATAAAAGAGTCAACAAAGAAAAAAGTAGAAATCCCAAATTTGTAAAAGAACAATTATAATAATGATGATGATGATATTCGTACCAACAAAGGTTTATGACAAGGATAGAGGATCTTGGGTGAAAAGAGGAAGGACTAACAAAGTTCTAGTCACAAAAGTAAGAGAAAGAGGGGTTGAGAGATTGCAAGAGGGGATTGACACAATTGGAAGGTGGTTGACACAATTGGAAGTTGATGTAAACCTTTAGAGTTTGGAAGAATTTTGATCAACTCAAAAGGAGATGAAGAACAAAACCTCTTTGAAAGAAGAAATGTTCGACGCATGCATGGAAGCCATGAAGAAAAGACAGTTTGTGAGTATTGAAAAACATGAAAAGAAAACAAAAACAAATCAAGAATTGAAAACAAAAATGAATTGAAGGGACAGATATAGAAGAACATGTCACCCTGAGAAAAGAACATTCAAGGACAAATGTATGAGGATTCACCACTTGATAAAGTTTCTCAACCTTGTACTGTAAATAAACTTTGGAAGGGCGACGAGAGGGAGTGAAATCGATGAAGGACATTTTGGAGAGCTAGGGTTGATCGAGTGACCAACAAGTGAGAGAGTTAGTGATGTTGCAATACCATTGGAGGATGAAAGCAAGGGAGGTGAGGGTAAGTGGGAGGAGAGTGAATAGAAGGAAGAGGAGGTGCATCCAAGAAAAAACAAGTCATAAGATTATAAGTAACCTAACATAAACTTTCTCAAGTCAAGTTATTTGGAGTCTAATATAAAACTTGATATTTATGTCCAGATTACGTATAAATAGAACAACGTTAATATCAAATTTTATGTTGAACTTTAAATAATCCAATATTAAAATGTTCACTTATTTATAAAATTATTATTATATTTTTTATCTTTTGACATAACAAACCAATTTCACATTAATTTTAATATCATAAAGAAGTACCTAGTATAAAAGATACTCTAAGCACAACTAATATATGTAAAATAAAAGACTATAAAATTTTATTACAACTCTAATACAAAAATAAAAAAACTCGGTTGTAACTCTTTGGCTTTGTTTGGATTAGAGAGAGAATTTGAGAGAGTTGATTTGAAATGAAAGTGTGTGAAAAGTTTGATTGTTTTGATTAAGGAGAGATAATGAGATTTGAGTAGAAAATTTATAAAAATTTGTGAATGATCTAATGTGTATGATTGATAAAATAATTTTTTAATAGATGAAATTGTAATTTAAATTAATTTAAAATTAAATATAATTAATTTGTTGAGTGTAATTAATACATTATCATTATTTTAATTGATGAAGTTATAAGATTATTAATTATTTAAAAAAATTAAATTATTACTGTTAACAACATTATTATTATTTTATAAATTTATTTTCATTATTATTATTTTAGTAATTATTAATATTATTATGCCATATTATATAATTAAATTATTAGTTTTGTAAATTTATTTTGATTATTATTATAATTTTTAATTTTATTATTACTTTTATTATTATTTTTATAATCTTATTAAAACTATTGTTATTAATAAATATTATTATTATATTATATAAGTAATTATATTTATTTTATTATTATATAAATATACATATTAATATATTAATAATTAAATTAATTATTTAAAAATATTTTAAAAACTCTTTTTCTTTAAATCTTCTCTACATAGAAGAGAAAGTGAATAATAAAAAAAAATTCTCCTTTTCAATTTTGTAATAGTTTATTATTTCTCATTTTTAGAACTTTTCTAGCATTCTGTTCATCTTCACACAAATCTGTATTGCCAAAGCAAATACACCCTTAATGATGTTACCCAATATTAATATGTATATTTATATAATAATTGTGACATAAATTATTTTATATATAATTGTGACATAAATTGCATGAGCTTTTATTACATCAAACAAATCATTAAAAAAAAATATCTCTGTGAAACTTTTACTCTGTAAGATTATTCTGAACAAGAAGTATTAAATATATATAATTGTGACATAAACTGCATGAGCTTTTGTTACATCAAACAAGAGCTAAATCATTAAAGAAAGTAATTTTGTAAAACTTTTACTCTGTAATTATTCTGAACAAGAAGTATTAAGTATTTACATTAATATCCTATCCTCAGTTTTGATAACCTTTCCAATAAAAACATTCAGAAGAATAACTTTTATGGAATAATTATAAATATATTAAATGCCTTTAAAAGAAAGTGATGCGGCAATGCTTGGTGATGAGGTGAGATGAGAGGTGTGTGCTCAGCTGTCTGAGGAAAAAGAGAGTTGCAGTAAAAAAAAAAAAAAAAAAAAAAAAGTGGTCCACTTGAGAGTAATTGTCTCCACTTTGGAGGGTTAAGACTGTAATCTACATCACACGCGCAAAAACTTCGCCGTCTTTTATTAAACCCAGTGGGAACACTAGAACAAAAACAGGAAATTCCTGCCGTTCCTGGCCGAGTTTCCGAAACCAAAACCTCCTATTCTCCCTTTATTTTCTGAATTGCCCCATCAATCTTCTCTTCTCTCGTTCATTCCTCTGGCCATGATTGGAAGTAAAGATCGTGCTGCTGAATCGGAGGGTGAGAACTCTAGGAGCAAGCTCTCAAGGCACTATTTTGAGGCAAACAAGGAGTACCCAGATGAGAAAGGTGTTGAATTTCTGAGAGATTCGAAGGTGGGTGGTGGTGGAGGTGTTGATGGGGTTCTTCACCCAAAACCCACCGAGGTTGTTGTTGGAAGCTCGGGATTCCAAGAGTTGACCCTCAGCTACCTTTGCGACAACCCAAAACTGAGTTTTGCTGAGAAAGAGAATCCTGGTAAAAGCTTGCTGAATTCCTTCGAGAGAGTAAGCCACAAAGGGAAAGAGGTTGTGGTTTGTGAGAACTCTAATCAGGATGGAAAATGGGTGGAAAGAGATTTCCTCAGCTTGAGTGAGCCAAGAGAGGATTCTTCAAAGAGATCCCTTGAGGAAGTTGTTGAGAGGGAGAGTAATAAGGAGAAGAAGCAAAAACTGGAGACGCTCAATCTCTCTCTTGCTTTGCCTGATGTGTCACTTTCCCTCACAGCTTCAAACGCCTTGCAGAATGGTGATCAAGTAGTTAGGACTAAACCTTGTAGGCCATCCACTACTCTCACTTCATATTCCAATGACTACACAGCAGCTTCTTTGTCTTACTCCTATTCCCACCCCTTCTCTCACAACCTAAGCTGCTCACTAACCCGCAATTCAACCGATAATTTTGAGTACTCGGTGAGCAAAGATGACCAAATTTGGAACTGTGGAGAGGGGACCAATGGGTCTGTGCATAGTAGGTTCAAGCCAATAGGAGACGGGGTTGCTTTGTCCAACCATGGTGCTGGTATTAGTTCCTTTATGCAAGGTAATAGTCAGTATAAAACTACCAGTTCAGATAACCATTCTTTTTTCCCTTCAGAGTTGCCTGCCAGGCCAAGGCTTGAGGCTCAGTCAGGGGACTCAAGGGGTAGGAACTCTGAGAATCTGAGAATCTTGGATGGCTTGGATGAGGGAAAGGTGAGGAAGCATTCCAGACCAGAGAGAATTGTCAGGGAGATTGTTTCAGAGTCTATCACTGTCATGGCATTGACAATTCAGGAGCTTACTGATGAGGTCATAGGATCAACTAAGGAATACTTAAAGAATCTCATTGAGAAGCCTGAGAAGAAAGAGGAACTGGTAAGCCTCCAAAACCGGCTTGATAGAAGATCTGACCTTACAAAGGAGAGTCTTTCAAAGGGCCATAATGTACAATTAGAGGTTTTAGTGGCTGTCAAGATGGGGCTTGCAAGCTTCCTATCTAGCAAACTTCACTTGTCTGAGATGGTAGAGATTTTCTTGTATAAGAGATGTAGGAATGTAACCTGCAAGCATTTACTTCCTGTTGATGATTGTGACTGCAAGATTTGCTCAGGAAATAAGGGCTTTTGTAGTTCTTGCATGTGTCCTATCTGTTTGAACTTCGATTGTGCAAGTAACACTTGTAGTTGGATAGGATGTGATGTTTGTTCTCATTGGTGCCATGCTACCTGTGGCATTCAGAGAAATCTTATCAAGCCTGGACCTAGCTTGAAGGGGCCTTCAGGGACCTCAGAGATGCAGTTTCATTGTATTGGATGTGGACATGCCTCAGAAATGTTTGGTTTTGTTAAAGACGTGTTTCTGTGTTGTGCAAAGGATTGGGGTCTTGAAACCTTGATGAAAGAGCTTGACTGTGTAAGGAGGATCTTCAGGGCAAGTGAAGATCGCAAAGGGAAGGAATTGCATGTTAAAACTGATGACATGCTATTAAAGCTTCAAACTAAAATGGTATCTCCTTTGGACGCTTGCAATTACATCGTACAATTTTTCAACTGTAAGCGTCTGAACTTTGGGTCTTTCGTCTTCATATTTAAATTTGTTTGGATTTAAAAATAAAAATATTTGCTGCTAAGGGGACAATCATAGATACAGAATTTAAGTGCTATGGATGCACTATGAATGCATAATGACTTGCTTGGTATCACTGAGGAGTAAATGATCAATCCATTTTTCTTTGATGGGATTGAGCTGAAAGAACACTTGATGTGCTAATCCTTCAGCTCTTAATATGGTATATTCTAGTGTTGTAGTTGCATGAAAACATTTTCACATGATACGAAGGGTTTGCTTGTAGTACCATTTTTTTACTGAGAATGAGTATAAACCAGTGATTCTTTTTGTGATTTGATAGGATTGTGAATAAGGGAGGATAAAGTGTGTATGCTGTGGTGGAGTTAAAGCATTACTGTTGATAAAATTTATTGTGCTTCTGACAGATGAGAGATACACGGATTGATAAAAATGAGATACTCAAAAAATTATGCTCTTTTTACATATTACTTATGAAACTTTGAACCAATTTCCCACTTGACCAAAATAAAATAGAAATGAGGAAGGACAACCACAGTTTTCCAGCACCAACTTTTGTATGAGGTGGAAAATTCAGTTGAGCTCAATATTACATTTGATACCGCAACAAATGCATGTATATATATCAATGGAGTCATCTTGTAGTCTATAAATCAGTAGAGCTCAATATTACATTTGATAAGAAGGTATGTTATTTTACACACTGAACTTCCTAGACTTCAATTGCCATTGTCTTCTGATGCTCAATTTGCATGAAATGAATAATGAATTCTGAGCTACATTGAGCATCCATACCTAAAACGGCATAAATTCTTAGTTTTAAGCCTTTTGCGTCTTCTTCCTTTCCTGGTTAAGATATTTACACCTTATCATTGCATTTGGTGCTCAAGTACTTCAATGAGATAGGAAACAATGGAATGTATTAGCTCATTGGAATGGCAGTGGTTGGGAAAACTGGAAAGATGTGTTATAAATTCAAGTTGCTAGTATGGTACAGTTGCTATTATCTTTGACTTTGTTGAATGTGTTTGATGTGACTGTTTTATGAAATGTCCTTTTGTGTAGAAGTTCCTTTTCCTTCTTTAGCTTAGTTATCGGTGGTAATATTTTTGTATTTTGATGAAGTCATTTATGCTTTAATAAAATTACTACAATAATATCTAACTCTCAGATGATATTCTGATAAACAGATGCAGACAGCATGTCAGATTTTCCTGCATCTGCTGGTATTTCTTCAAAGGATTTGGCAGCCTCTCAAACTAACCTTACAAAGAATACACCATCTCTTTCAAAACATAACCCTCTATTACCAAAATATGGTTATGACATGGGCTATTCTAGGTCACATCCTGATGCCATGTCAAGTGAACTGCATCATCAGAAAGACCTCAAAGCTTCCATCTTGAGTGAACTGAAAAATGAGGCTGATTTCCATTTGGGGGCTTTATTAAGAAAAGGTGGAGTTGAAAGTTTGGAGAGCATTGTGAGGATAAAGGAGGCAGAAGCCAGAATGTTCCAAACCAAGGCAGATGAAGCAAGAAGAGAGGCAGAAGGGTTCCAGAGGATGATCAGGACGAAGACTGCCCAGATGGAAGAAGAGTATGCTGAAAAGCTTTCCAAACTCTGCTTGCACGAAACTGAGGAAACACAGAGGAAGAAAATGGATGAACTGAAAGTCTTGGAAAATTCCTACTTTGATTACTATAAAATGAAAAAGAGAATGCAAGAAGAGATTGATGGTTTGTTGCGGAGAATGGAGGCAACAAAGCAGCAATGGGTTTAGTTATATACCCTTTTTGTTGTTTTTTCTTGCTCAGAATGCTGCTCAAATGTGTGTAATTTATTGATATTCTGTCTTGGTATTCTGATTGTTCCCAGAATGAATGCCTTTCAATTGATAAATTCAAGTTTTTGGTGTTTAATCTTTGTTTCTATTTCCTTCATTAATGGAGAGAGCACAAATGTCAAGCTGGACAAGTTGTGTGAAAAGCTTTGCACTTTCTGTTACTGTTTATACGAGACTTGTGAGACTAAAACTTGTGACTTTTTTTGGTGAACACATATCATTCTTGCACATAGATTTATATCAATCTTTATTTTAACATTGCCCTTTAAGAATTTGATTTGTCCTATACTTGAAGTCTATTTGTATGTATCATTCATATTACTTTAAGAAAATCCTTTTCTTAAATTTTAAGAGAAGTAAGGAAGCAAATTTATTAAGTATTTTTCATACTTACAATTTATTAAGTGTTTAATGCACAACTAAATTTGTATTTTAGTTTTATTGGTGCTAATAATAAAGAATCTTTGAAGCAATCTATAAAGCGATTGGTTTTCTCTAGCGAAAATTTATCGGAAGATTTCAGAACAATGAAAATCTTATAGATTAATGAAAATCTTATAGATTTTTTGTTATATGTTGTTCAATTTTTTTTTATTATATGTTTATTTAATTTTCTTATTTATATTTAGTGTGAAACTTATACTTATATTTATACTTTTACATTAAAGATTCTACTAAACGAGAAAAAGATTGAAATGATTAATTTTGTTAATCTGAGTGGATGGAGCATAAAGAAGAGTAGAATGATCAAAAGCACTTGGCTTGAATATTATGTGTGGGTTCTTTTAATTTATCACCGTTGATTGCGGTTTCTTCCACCATAATAATATGTTTACGTTCATGGTGTGTTTTGCCACTCAGCATTGGAACTAGTTCACCAAGGTGACAATGAAAGGGAATCTGAACACATTCATAGTTCCATTATTCATATCAGTGAGTGACATCCAATCCAACCAATCTCATTTCCTTTTATTCTTATCTATTTATTTTATTTATGAGGTCTACACACTTTCAATTTCTATGATATTATAAGCTAGAATCGAATTTATATCATGCTTCACAAATCTAATCATTATACGCTTTAGTAACCTCTCAAATTCATATAACACTAGATGCTTTTATTTCCTAGTGGAACTAGTTTTTTTGACAAAGTGGAACAAGTTAGATGCTAGGATACTTAATTATATTTCATTAAGATTCGACTTTTATAGGTACACGATCCGATTTTTATTGTAGGTATAAAATGTTATCAAGAAAGATTATTTATATTTGATAAGAAATAAGTTATGTTTAATTTGAAAGGTGTTTGCTAAAATATTTGTTTTAAGTTTTTAAGATTTAAAATTGAATACATGTTGGTTATTATATTGCAACTATTTGCTAACGACTCCTTTATCTTTGCGACGTGGGTGGGAGAACTTAGTCCCTTTTCAAATAATGTCCCTATCAAATATAGGTAAGTAAGACAATTTGAATAATTTGTTTAACTCACTCTCTTTATTTTTAAAATTATCAATTGGATTCTTGAATTTTAAATTATTTTTAATTTTTCCTCTTTCATCAGATTCATAAAATTAATTTTGTTTTCGCTCTCCACATTTATATATTTTATTCAATTTGTCTTCTCTATTATAAATAAAAAAAAAAACATGTGACTCAGCTTTAAATCACAGTAAGAAAAAAAAAAAATGCTCCCTCAATTCTGAAAATAGCATCACCGTTGTGTTAATGTGAGGTTTTGAATTAAGTCCCTGCATATAGTTTGCTAATTAGGATTTTCAAAGTACAAAATTACAAGGTTTATCTTAATTACTTAATTGGTTAATTAGCAACTTAAGAAGATATATTGTATGAGAAAAAGGTATTTGGATTTTTGTACCTCTAAACAAATCCATTCATTGTGTTACTAATCAGTTTCGTATTGCCAAGAAAATGGGGTGGATAATTTAGGGATGATAAATCATGTATATATATATATATACACACACACAGTCCAAAGGCACTGGGATATTATAATTTTTTAAAACTAAGATCGCTGTGAAACAATATGTATTAAATAAAATAAGGAAAATTATTTCTCTGGCCTTAAATTTATATAATATATTCAATTTGATCTTTTCTTTATTAAAAACATCAATTAAATATTCTAATTTTAAATTAATATCGAATTGGTCCACTCTATCATATTGTCATGTGTGTCTCCTTATCTCATTATATGATAATGTTATTAGTGTCAATCTGAAAAAAATGATTATATTCATGTTAATTTAAAAATTGAGAGACTTAATTGGAGTTTTTAATATAGTGGAGACACTAAATTATATAAATACACATACTAAGAAGTAATTTAGTTTATATTTCGTTGTAATTTTAAATTTGTTTTAAAAGTTTATTTGATCTCCTAGTTACTATAATTAAAGTTCTTCAGTTTTGTATGAATTACAAAACATATAAAATTTAAATCACTTACGTTTAATTGGTTATTAAAGTATTAAGTTTGATTATATCAACGATTTCGTATCACCAATAAAAGGAACAATTTATAATTGGGAGTTTACAAAAGTCCGTTTCTATAATTTATGACAGAAATGGGGCAAATGTTTCCTACAACAAAAACGATACCATTTTTCAAAATTTCATAAATGTCATTAAATATCAAAATGTTTTGTGAAGGGCATTTTTGACATTTCAATGAGTAATATGGTGAGTTCAGAATATGGTTTGGTGTAGGAAGCATTTGTCCAGAAATGGGGTAGAGAGAGTCGAGCCCATTATCATACTTTTTCTTGGCCATTTCTTTCTCCACCCGCTAGTTTTCATATGCATCCTCATGGGAATGATTAAAAGACTAAACTATCCCTTTGCTACCACCACTTAAAATTACTGTTGCTTCCCCTTGCTTTAGTCGTCACTCTTTACTGTGTGCTGTGTTATAGAAGGAGTCATAAAATAAAGTATTTTGAATTGTGTAACCTAAAAATTATTTTATACTTAAAAAAATCTTTCGAAGTGTATAATCTTGAAAACTCTCCAGTTACACAATCTAAGTTTCTGTTATGTTGGAAACTTTTTTATGCAAAAAAAATATTTGTGAATTGTATAATTTGAAAGTTAAAAAAGTTTATAATAACTTTTGGGTTGTACAATTTAATTTTTTTTAAAAAATATTTATGTATTGAATAATCGAAAAGTCAAAAAACTTCTAAATTGCATAATGTAAAAGTTAAACAAGTTTTAAAATTATATAATTTAAAAATTATTTTTAACTTCGAAATTGTACGATCTAAATTTTCTTTTAAAAAAAAATACTTCTAGATTATATAATTTGAAAGTTATTTTTTCATAAATTAGAAGAGCACACTGAGAAATTTTTATATGTGAATTGTAAGAATATTAATAACATATTCTCTAATATATTCTTTTAAACATGTTTTTATTATTGATTAAAATTTACTTCAAATATTATTCAATAAAGATTTCTTCTTATTTTATAGTATTATATAAATTGTAACTAATGAGAAAGTGGGTTAGCAACACACATATCTAGATACAAGTTCATAATGCCACTGGAAGAAATAACCAAATTAATTTAGCATGAAACGAAACCACATCAATTGGTAAAATTATATTCCAGAAGAATCCAAATTAAGATATGAAGAGAAATTACACAAGCCATTTGCAGAGATCAATAAACAGAATTAGAAAATCGAAAAAAGAAATGGTGGATGAAGTGGAGAAAAACAAAGCAATTCAGTGAAAACGGACCATATGACTCATATCAACAAAAACTCCAAACAGGAGAATTGCTAGACCTGTGAAGTTGATCAAATGAGATTCTCTCTGGTGTGGCAGTAATTTCATGGAAGTATACTTCTCCATCAACCCTGTTAGTGCAGCACAAATTGCCATGAAAAATAGTGCTCTACCACCTGCTACATGCCATGGGGCCATTGCACTCCTTGATTGTGCAGATCCTTGAAGCATGAATGCCAGACCCAAAAGCCACTTCACCCACATAGTCATCACATAAATCATCAAACTTTTTAACATTGTTTTCAAAACCACTTATAAGGAAAAAAAAATAAATCTTAATTGTGAATATTAAAATGATATATTAGACATGACATAAATTTAAAAGAGTATAGAAAGTAAAGTTTAACATGATATACCTGCAAGCCAAACAAGCAAAAGGTGCCAATGCCAATCCATGAATGGAGGCTGTATACGTCTGGCAAGTTGACCATATCATGGAACTTGAAAACGGCACACAAACCAACAATCCCAAGAATTATAGCAATCAGATGCAGTGTCAAGTGAACGATCTTCTGCGTCTCATGTGTTCCTGGCACCGTTTGATATGCTAGTATTGCTGCTCAAATTTCACACCAACTTAATCAATCATTGTACAAAGATCTAGTTCATGTTTGTGGGACCAAATTTCCATTTACCCACATGAATTCATTCGTCAAAGTAAATGAAATATGTGAGAGTAGGATACCTTGACCAACAAGGAAAATGAACCCGAAGAACATCATAAAAGGGTGAACCTGAAAAAAGAACTCACATATGAATTCAGTAGAATGTGAATTTGTGCTTAAAGAAAGACACAAAGTGTTACATTGAAAACGCGAAATGGATCGTCAGAATCATATTCAATGCCCTCACGATAATGCAGCAACCAAACAAGCAAGAGGATGAGAGCAAGGAGGCCAAATAAGTGTGCAAAAATTGTGGTACCGTATGCATTCATCTTGGTGTTTTTAGGTAAGATAATGGATGGAGAGAGACTGAAACTTGTTATAAATTAACACAATTTTTTTGTTGTTCTGACATGGTGTCATTCTGCTGTGGTTCAGTCTTATAGAGTTACCTTTTCATAAAGTTCACAAAAGAGGGAATTGCTTGATCACTTGGTTTTGGAATTTTGAATGAAGAAGAAACTTTGGGCATAAGCCAACTCTAGCTGCTTCTAAAGTATATATTCTTATGGTAACATTTTCTTTTTCTTCTATTTATTCATATACATATTCTTTTCGCATTTGATGGATGCCTCTACTACACACTACAAAAGTTATGAAGTCCGTATATTTAGTATTACACAGCTATGAATCTTTATATTCAAACGTCACCTTCATTGAGATCTTTTATGTTCTCACATTTAATATCCTTTCGTGTTGCCATGTAGAATCCTATACATTCTAAGCTTCAAAAATATATATAAAAAAAAATTATATCTTTTAGACATATACTCCTTACATTAGACTAATACATCTTCACTCATGGAGTAAATGGGCTTGATAGTGCAAATGAATTAATTTGTGTAACTTTCAAACCGACATGGTATTAAACCTTTGAATATAAATCAATATTTTGCTTATGGATTGTTAAAGAAATTTTAATAAAAAATGTTAAAGAATTTTCTTAAAGTAGTAGTCAAAAAAATAATATTTTTTATTAAAATTTATATTGGTGATGCATTAAAAAGCTTGCCTCTAATTCTGCTTTGGGGTTGCACGATATGTTCTGGAAGGAAAAAGCAAATCTGAATTGGTTTGCGGAGGCTGCTAGAAACATTTTTTTTTCCATACCATGGCTAAAAAAAGGCACAGTGCGAGTGGTATATATGGGCTTGTGGAAGAAGATTTAGTTTTGGAAGATTTTAAGCACATTGAAGAGTGTATCTTGGATTTTTATAAAAATTTATATGTTGCTGATGATAGTGTTTTTTATGCTACTGGGGAAAGGGAAAGATTGGTCTCCTCATGCATTCCTAAGTTGGTCAATGATGAAAATAATAAAAATCGCATAGGCTGCCCCTGTTATGACGAGATTAAGAGATTTGTTTTTAGTCTTAAGGCTAACAATACTCCTGGGCCAGATGATTTTGGGAGTGTTGCTTCTATCATTCTCATTGGATATTATATTGAGAAAGATGTATGTAAAACTTTGCAACAAATTTTTTTTTCAGAATTAAATTTTATCTGGGATGAATGTTAAGCTGAGTCTGTGAAGAATTTTAGACCCATTGTTGTGGCTAACTTCAGATTTAAAGTTATTTATAAAACATTGAATGACAGACTTGCTTTAATAGCCTTTAAAATTATTTCTCCACACTAGAACAATTTTTTCAAAGATAGGCAAAATTAAAAAGTGTATTTGTATTACTTCTGAAGCTATAACGGGGAATGTAGTCCTCAAGATTGATACTAAAAAAAAGGATTTTGATATTCTTAGTTGAGATTTTTTTTTTTTTTAATCCAAGTTATGAAGCAGTTTAACTTTCATCAAATTTTTAATGGTTGGATTCTTAGTATCTTAAAATTGACTCTTCTTTCTTTAAGGGTAATGAAAACCTTGTAGGTTTTTTCCGTTGTTATGGAGGACTTAAACGAGGGTGCTCTCTTACTTTCATTCTATTTTGTCCACCTGAGGAAGTGTTGCGTAGGAGGATATTGACTTTGGTAGAATATCAAAAAATGCTTGCCATGACTAATAAGTGTTATTCTTTTCTATCTATGTTTTATATAGTGATGATATTTTTGTTTTTTTAAGCTACTTACAGCATTCTTACTAATCTCATGAATTTCCTTCAAACATATGGTATGGTCTCGGTTAATGGTTAAATGATTTTAAGAGTATTTTTACATTATAGATGACTAAACTCGTTTTAATAGGAAAATTAAAGATTTGTTTTATTGTGATAAAGACTTTTTTTCGTTTTATTATTTAGGAGTTACTTTTATACTATAAATGACTAAACTTGTTTTACCCAACATATGTCTAACATTTCTTCCAAGTTCATCTCTTGAAAAGGTAAAACTAAACATAATAAGTGGAAGAAATGTTAGTAATAGAGAGCAGATTAATTTTGAAATGATAGTTGGTATTCTAAACGTTGTATCTCTGAGATGATTGGCGTCCTTAGTAGTGAGAAGTTAAAACTTTCTACTAAAGTTTGTCAGGCTTAAATTGATAATAGTTTGTCTTTATCATTTTCATTCTAATATGCTTGGTTTGGATAATTTAAAGAAATTGAATATTTTTGAGTTGACAGATGTACCTAATTGGTCTTTAAAGGATTTTGGAGTGTTATCTCACTAGATTGCTAGTAACTTCTTTCTTTTTCCTCATTCTTCTTGTGATTGGGATCATTTGATTTGGGTGAATTTCATCCCACATGCTAAAACTTAGGTTTAGGTTTTATGGAAGTTGTTGCATAATTTCATGTTTACTAAGAAGGAGGTTCCATATAGGATTGGTCTACTTGTTTTTATAGAAAATGGGAGGAAAGCATTTTTCATTTATTCTTTGAGTGTAATACAACACTTCAAATTCAGTCTTGGCCAAAACAAGTTTTTTTCTAATGCCCAATTTTGTTCTCATGTTGATATTATTCATTTTATTGAAGCTTGAGATTAATTGGTGATTGATTTTATGATTTAATTAATTGATTTTGTGTTATGCATTCAAGATTTTCACTATTAATTGTTTTAATAAAGGACTTACATTCTTTCTATTATTTCTTTCTAATATTTTGTAAAAATATTTGAAAGTTCAATTCAACATCAGCTTAAAACTCTTTTCAAATTTAACATAAATACAGTCCAATAAACCTAATATTAAAAGGTATTAAATATAAATAAATATATTCTCATCAAACTTCTCCCCACACTTACACTTTTGCATTCTAAAAAAAATACCTAATGAACTCAACAATCCATAACACAATAAAAATATAATTGGTATAATTATCAAAAAATATATAAGGAATGAAAAGTACTACGCATAAAATAATGTCTAAAGAATAAGAAAATATAAATGATATTTTCTACAATCTAGCAAACAAGAAGTCAAAATGTGAATCAAAGATGACAAGATCTTCATAAGACATACTCTTCAAGTCTTAAATATTTAAGTTTGTGTGTATACACTTAAACCATTCAAGTAAGCAAACACTACCAAAAGCTTAAAAGATTCTAATATTTACAATTGAATCATATCCATGTAAAAAATTAAGAGGACTTCATATAAGATTTAATATGCACAACATAAAGAAAGGGATAATGGAATATAAGAAGCTTGAACCAAAAAACTAACTATTAATGGAAAATAAATTTGAAATAAATGCATGTAACATACATTTCATTATCACAATTATACTCCTCTCTCTTTATATATATATATATATATATATATATATATAAAACTAGACAAAGGATAACAATGAATTATTCAAACGAAGAGATCATAAAATAAATTACACTCTCACTCTTAATTAAGAATTTACTCCCAAAATAAATTCAAAGCTCCTTGTCCTTTAAGGTAGAAAAACATCATGATTTTTTTTTCCTTAAGGCCTGTAATAAGCTTTTAAAAACAGGATTTGAGATTCATAGGTTCAAAGGACTAACAAATAAATTAATTATTAAGGTATGTAGTATATGACTTGTAGCTTAAAATCAACAAAGAACGTCTCAATAATCTCAATACATGCATGCGATCCAAGTTGCAAATTAAAGAGTCAAGTCAAATCTAGAAATAAACAAACATAAGTAAAATAGAAAAATAAAGAGAATGACATATAATGGTTCATTCAATACTAAAGCTCAAATCTCACCAATGACAACTCTGTGACATAAGATTCAACCCACAAATTCTTAGAACCAACTTATTCCTTAAAATGCAAGGAATATAATCACCGAAATCAATTATCCAAGAATACGAAAATCCCATGAAAAATATACAACCATATGTATTTCCTAGTGTGTGTCTATATATATATATCAAATGTATTTTATCTATAAGAATTTAATATTTATAAAAATATCATGTAGACATATCTAATTTTCTTCTACATTTATTAATCACTTTGATAATTTAATCAAATGCTTATAATTTAAAAAAAATTAACTTAATTATTTTCAACACTCAGCTAGCTTTCATTTACAACTAACTTTTTCGACTTTCAAAACTAGATTTTTTTAACATGACCTAAGAAATAGTTCAATGATTGGTAGGACAATATTTTATAGTTCTTCTTTAGCAACAAAGTTAGCGGGGAGCATGTTCGGTTCAGCGCGAAAGCTAACTTTATTTGGGTTACATAAACTACAGCAGTATACGCATCAAAAGATCCCAAAACAAACAAAATTCACGTAATTAGTAATAAGCGTTACATAATACAAATAAAAGATCTAATCATGTGAATATAAGATCTGATTGTTGGGAAAGTAGGACACAATAATATACTTATATAATTCGCAGTTATCTAAGATGCACATGTACCATTTAGTTTATTCATGCATGTTTGCTTACAATGGACGATTGTTATAAACATGTAGTTCTTATGGTTTTAATTTACCCGACCCAATTTAGTGTCCAAATGATGGGAAAGATAAAATTAATTTATCTCTTTTAACATTTATATCAATACTAAATAAATTATGATTACTTAAGTTTTATAAATGATAAGGCTACATTAATTATGTTTTGAACTTGTTTTATAAATGTAAAAGTTTAAAAATATATATTCTCTCAAAAAAGAAAAGAATTGGAGTGGTGGTAATTGAAAACTTCCATACTAAATCACGAGTTTTATATTAAGACGAATTTTAATTGAATGAAGATTAAAAAGTATATAAATAGAAGTTAGATATTGATTTCTTATTTTATTCTAAATTTCTATTTCATTAAAACTCTTATATCTAAATTGTTTAAACTCATAGAACACTGTCAGATTATATCTTTAAGGAGTTTGAAGATTAGAGATTATTATAGATTGATTAGTTATTAAGTTTGGTAAGTATATAATTTCTTGTCAATTTTAATTATTTTTCTTCAAATGTGTGAGTGAACTTTAACGAGAGATGTTGTTAAGGATTGATAACTAATGGAGTATATTATGTTGGTTGTTGGAAATGACAAGGAAATCTTATGCATGTTTTAATTCAGGTAAAAATAGTTAATATTACATTTACACAATAAATTGATGGTTTAGGAAGGTGATACACATGTTGACATAATGTTTATATAGATATAGTGATGAATATAGGTATACAATGAAATACATATGATGTAGAAAATATGTTATGAGGAATACGAGTATATTTGAGAGTTTGAACGGATAGAAAGAAATAGTAAATAGTTTTCTATATCGAATTTCTTTGGTGATTGAAAAATGATTCTTCTCGAGTTGATTATTGCACTCAGTACTCATCATTGCTCAAGTAACATGCGATGTTCGATTGATGGAGTGTGTAGCTCAAGCAATGGCTTGGAGCTTGAGCAAGAGAGAGATAGAGATAATTTTCTCTCGTATAGAAGCATATCGTTCAAGCAATATAAACATGTGAAAAAGCTTTGAATTGCTTGATATGGGGCTCTAAACTGTGTAGGCACGCTCCTTCTCTTTTGTCCTACCTTATGTTGTATTTTTTGTCCACATCCCTTAGACCATTGTGTGCAAGGGGCTTATGCATCTATTAATAAGACTCGTTGTCTCTTGTAAAATTTATTTTGAAATTGAACTTGAATTTGACTATACATATTTGCTTGTCTTTTTGTTCTTCTAAAGTCTCTAAAATAAGAGTATTATTCTAAGGGATCTTCTCCAAGACATCTTACTTAGAAAAGGAACCCTAGTTCCAAGTTTCTTCTAAGAGACTTGGAAAAAGTTTTGCAGATTTTTCTGAGTCGTCCGCTACTCTAGAGATGCTTTCATTAGAAAACTTATATATTCATGCATATGTTTTATGGCACTAAACAAGGTTAGTTACTTAAGTGCTAATAAAGAGGTATTAGAATGTTTTAAAACTTGTTGGAGAACTTTCAACACATGTACATTGCTCAAGAAATGGTAGGTTGCTCAAGTGATGACATGTCGTTGAGCAATAGTTGTTGTTCAAGAGTTGTCATATCACTTAAGCGACAAGTGCTCAAGCAACTTATGTGAAAAATGACTTGTGTAATGGAGTGTTAGACATGTAAGCTCGTTAAGTAAAATTTCGCTGATAATTTGATTATGTAAATCAAGATATAAGGTGTGAGAAACTAAAAAAAGTTCATAGATTAAGCTTAGATAAATAGGTATATAAACTACCTAGACTTTAGACAATTGTTAATTATAAACAACTATTATATTTTAATCGTGAACAAGAATGAGTAAGGTATGTTTTTCTTTTTTAATTTCAATGTCTTATCAGAACTTATAAAAAAATATGAACAAAAACTTAAAATTCAACAAAGTTAAAAATGAAAGAATAAATTAACTAAATTGAAAAATAAATTAGAAACCAAAATAGTATATTTTATAAAGAAAATAAATTTTTAATTAAGCCTTAACGTATGAACGATTTTACTTTTGCACATAATTATGAAGTTACTAAATTTAGATAAGCTAATCTTAGTAAACATATGCAGTTAAACAAAATACATTAGATTTTGACACTGGACTACGATATTATAAGAACTAACATTTGTAGAAAGAATTAAAAAGGTAATAATAAACAATATTTTAGAAGCATACAATATACTCTATTAATTACTTGCTTTGGCCTCTATAAAAGCATAAAATAGTCAGACGTAAGGAATATATATATATATATATATATATAAGTGTATGATAAATAGATAGTTTGAGAAACGTAAGTGAGATATTAAAAAATATTATATTTTTGGTGAATATAATTAGAATATATTTCTTTTTAAGTTCTGGAGTGGGGCAGTGGGAAGTAGCCAGTGGAATGGATAAACTTCTTTGTATATATATGTATTATTTATAGATTTTATGTGGTGCGTGTGAACGGGAATAATAATGATAATAATAATAATAGATTGAGTAGACGATGGAAAAGTAATAATACGTGGAAAAAGAATATAAGAGGTGCCGCGATCCGCGAGAGGAAAGAGCGAGAGTGACCTTAGAAGGTGCGATGACGTGGCGGATATGCGTGCAGTTCATGACGTGTCACGAGACACAGTTGGACCCTCAGCCAAACATGCCCTTAAGATCTTTTTTTTATTCTTCTGCTTCTGCATACATAATCTTGTACAATGACAAATATACCCTTCTCATTATTGCTATTACCCTTCTATCCCCTCCCTCTCCCTCACGTGCCTTAAAAAACGCTCCGGCAACTTGCTTTCAGCTGATCTCTCCGTGACCCTCCATTTAATCTACTTTTCCAGAAAAAGTACATTTTTCAACCACTTTCTGTTTAAAATTTAAAAATAAAATAATTCATATAGTTTCTTCAAATTTTACTTTAATTTATGTATTAAATTATTTTAATTTATAAAAGATAAATTTCTTTTCTAAATGTTTGTATAAATAATTACAATAATACAAATAATTCCAACCCAGAAATTATAATTACAATAATACGAATGACTACATATTAGATAGTCAATTGTACAAGAAATTTATTTAATTTAAACATTTATTTCGTTCAGGAAATAATTTGTATGGTGTATGAAGTAACTACTTATTAGATAACTTAAATTTAAATTTATGATTTAATTTTAAGATAAACAATTTTAAATGATACTAAAGTTAGAGTGTTGTTGACCCTGGTGGGCTCTTTCCCATTTGTCAGTCTTCTAAATGTGCTGTTGAAATGAATAATATCGTTCATCAATTAATAAGTGTACGAAATGGAAACGGAGAATGATTTATTTTAATTAGTAATTTTTAGGTAAGTTTTTTAAATGTATAATTATATTAAATATTTAAAAAAAAAACTATTTGTAGTAGTTTATGAATAGATTACATTAATATCTTAAGAGTTCATCAATCTTTTTTCCAAATTTTCATAATTGTATGTTAATAATTTTTATATATTACTGCTTTCTATTTATTAACCAACCTCTTGATTGTTAAAAAAGAAAAATACACTATACTCCCAAAAGAAATTACAGTAAATATTAGAAAAACAAAAGTCTTGTATAATTTTAAAAAATATATAAAATATTTAATGAAATTTAGTAAATTTTCTTTCAAGTCGAATAAAATTGTATCTATAAAAAAATGTTCTTTTTATAAAAAGATAATACCATTACTAAATTTGTCTTCTTTTACTCTTTTTTCTTTTTCCAACGGTCCAAATGTGTCATGAATGAGAATATTTCAGGAGGTACACGCCACTATTAATAAGTCAACAACATCAATGTGTCTTTGATTTCTGCAACAATTAATCTCACAATCTAATAATTCAGCACACAGTGATGGCAGATTGATGTGATATAAAAAGAATAGTACTTATTACATTAAATATATTTATTTTAGTTTAATATTTTCATACAAAATAAAAATTATACCTATATTTTAAAAGTATTGATAAAATAATTAAAAAAACAATGTTTTACCAAGAAAAATGATTTTTTTAAAAATAACAATTACTATTAGTGATATACTGCTAAGATTTGTTTGAGTAAAAATATTTATAAACTATCTTGGATGAAAAACTAAATAAGTTAAAATTATATTGTTAAGAGAGATTAATTTGTATATCTATATTCTTATTTTATTTTAAATATCCTTTAAATGTATTATAATATAAAAAATAGAGTTGTGAAAATTTTCACATGAAGAAATTTATTTTTTTTTAAACTGTTTATAGATAAATAATAACATTAATTGGTACTGACATTGTCTTAATATAGTGTGTAAGAAGAAATATTTATTATTTTTACCCTTTTGTTAATGTGTGTATAAGTATATAATTACAAGTTTTAGGGTTATTATAACGCCATGCAAAACTAAAACATACTATCATATTAATATGTTAGAGAAGCATCTACTATATAACCGAAATATAATGTTATTTATTCTTTAATTAGTGTTAATAAAAGAAATCGAAATATAATGTATAAGTATATAATTATAATATATATATATATATACTATCATTAATACCGACATTGAGGTGTAAAAAAATAACATGTATATCATGTCATCAAAGGATAATTATAACTATTATCTTATTTAAAAGTATATTCTCTTTCACTCCCATCACTTTAAGCAATATTGTTTTCATACTAATTATAATTAACACAATGATATACAACAAATATATATACGAGGAGCTAGTGAAATCAAAAAATAATATATAATAACGTAATTATTAATATTAATTACATGTTTATATTAATTAACAACATACCACGATATATTAATGAATTTATATTTAGTCACTTCAAAAGATTTTAAATTATTATAAATAAAATTTATAAAAAGTTAACACCAAATCATGAATCTTAATTGGTCTAGATTTATGATGTTAATGTAACACAAAGCATCTATTACATTGTTTTTCATTATATAAAGTCATGTCTACATACTCAACAATAATAAATCTATGTTATCTCTATTATTATGAGTTTTGTGTTTATCATTGTCGTCAAATCCATGATAACGTCAAAACATTCCTAAATACCTATAAAGGACTATCCAAACCACTCATTCAAGGATCAAATCTTATATAAATATTTGACTTAAAAGCAAACCCAAATAGCTAAACCAATCAATAATAAGACATATTTAACAATTTTTATCATTTACTATATATTTTATTTTTTTTAGGCCATCAATAAGTTATTTTTAGAGTTATAACGACTATAGTTCAATACAAGCTATGGATATCAAATCTAAACTTCATGTATTATCTACTTTACTCATATTCCATATATTTAAAGCAAACATTATATTACAGAAAAAAAAATAGTTTCTTTTACCTAAATTGAATATATTTTTATTTAATAATCCATTAAGAACTGCTTCCAATAATCCAACCAACTCAGATAAAATTCAAAAACTTATTCTATACTAGCAATATCTCCTCTTAAACATTCAAGAATAAAAGAGAAAATAATAAAATTTAGACAGGATCGATTCTATTATCAAATTATCAAATCTAAGCTTTGATCTATCCAAAACTATATTCACTCCACTAACTTTTCACAATATTAATCTCATAAGAATTTTACAATCAAAAGAATTCTAACATTACAGTCTCGTTTATAGAGTTAAAAAAAAAATACATAGAAAGAACAATAATTAGGAATAAAATAATGTATTGAAAGTCTATAAAGTTTATTTTATATCAATTTTAAAATTTATTATTAAAATATTATAAGTCTTACACTCATAATAATATTTTTTAAAATGTGGTATTAATATTAATATTTTATTAAATAATTGCGTAAATTTTAAGAGAAGAATGTTAGTTCTTTTTTCAAATATCTTTAAAATAATGATAAATTTATGAAGATAAATAATGTTCTTTATACATTTATTAAATATTAATGAATACAAAATTTTTAACTTCTTAAAAATTCATTTTAGGAGTTAAAAGTCATCATAAAATAGATTAATAACACATTTTAATAATAATAATAAAAAGTTTCATTTCCAGTTCCTTGGTTCGCACATCAATTGATATTTACTGAATCATTTCTTTCACAATGACCAACAGAAAAAATGTTATAGAAAACATTTTTTTATTAGACACTAAAATTATAGCATATAAATAATAAAATTGTAATACCCCGTAAAATTAAAGTTTTTACTATGACAGCTAAAGTATTAACATCACGTGTATCTCACGGTATTCTATAGTTAACATGCATCAAAATTACATAATAAAGCTAAACTAAAATTTCAAAACATATTTACAATATCTTATACAAGTTTTTCAAAATATAATATTATTCCTAACAGCATCCTTCAACCTAGATGATCTCCTAAAGATCCATCTGCAGCACTATCTGCTCCCATATCAAGACACGATCATCACAGATAGAAAATCAAACACAATACAACCAAAGAAAAGGGTAAGCTAACCAAATTTTAACAAATCAAAAACATTCAATTTCATGTATCATCACAATATAAGAATCTAACACACTACAAACATGACTCTACTTCCGGAAGACTCGTGCATTGAATAGACCCCGAGATATGCACCTGTCATACATCTCCAAACTGTGATTCCACACAGCCTCCACACAAATGAATCATCAATCATGTATGACAGGGTTAGTCCCCCTGAGACTTTCCTGACCAGCTATATTTCAAGCTGCAGTCACCCAGTTCAGACCTCCTTCGACTCTCACCAC
>Ga0209700_103700_pt1 | contig 28844 bp, 14 predicted proteins | sample SiratroredBW_FD_187528 | JGI IMG/M metagenome (GOLD analysis project Ga0209700, IMG submission 187528) | Root nodule microbial communities of legume samples collected from California, USA - Siratro red BW (SPAdes) (version 2) | ecosystem: Host-associated > Plants > Roots > Nodule | place: USA... | reverse complement strand
TTTTTTTTTTTTTTAATCTTTTTTTTGTTTTTTTTTTTTTTTTTTTTGCCTTTTCTATTCTATATGATCCAAGCACCTGTCCATGCAGGTTTGGATTTGCTTATGGGGCTTCTTGGCTCTTATTATAACCCTAAGCAACAACTTGATGGAGCTGTGGCTTTATGCAAGCTGGCCAATAAAGCCGCAACTCTGTCTCCAGTAGATGCTGCACCCCCATCTCCCACACCCCAGGTAGGCATATGTAATTGTTGGCTTGTTCTCATCCTTCATAGCATCATTGCTAAATGATTGATTGCCTTTGCCCAGTATTTTGATTTGATCTCTATGTTTTACTTATATATGATGTTTTACTACCATATCTTGGTGTTTAAAATTGATTTGAATATTGGGGATAGTGTCTAGTTGTAAATATATGGTCTGTTTAATTAGTTAGTATCTGCTTCTGCGGATCCAATAATCTGTACTATGACCTATGTCTCCAAATATTATGTCTACAACTTGCATATGCCTAAGAAGCCCGATTCACTCATGGACTGCTTACTTTCTGTTTTGTCTTGATAATTCTGGATCCATAAGTTATTTTTATAAGTTTTAATGCCTGTGATGCTAGACTTTTCTTCTTGCAGGTCTATTTGGGAGAGCAGTATGTAAACAATGCTACCTTGTCCGATGTTACATTTTTGGTTGAAGGTTGATGTTTTTCATTCACATTGTTTTCTTAAAACTGTTGCTTGGAGAACAATTCACCTAGAATGCAGTGTTGTTGTAGCTGCAGTTGACATTTGTAGATAACCTGGTATTTTCATACTTTGCTGCAGGCAAACGATTTTATGCTCACAGAATTTGTCTGCTTGCATCTTCAGATGCATTTCGTGCTATGTTTGATGGTGGTTATAGGGTGAGTATATATGGATCGTAAGTGTATCTATGTCTCCTCTCACTGTTAAATAGACTATCAGGCAAAAGAAAAAACTATTATTGACTCCACTATTTCATGATAAGCATCATGTATAATCTATTATTTTGATTTTTAAATATAGCTCTTAGATATTTTAGACATGGTATCCTGTGACTATAGTTGGATCTACACAATCATGCTAACTAGGCAATTAGGATATTTATATTTAATAACTCATTTCTTAACCTTATTATATAATAGCACTCCCTGCTGTGCAAATTGACAGATTCAATTATGTCTCTTGTTTTCTTTTCCTCTAACTCTCAGCAATAGCAATAAAAAATTATATTTCATATCTCAGCACAATAATTGTGATATGCAAGTCTATTTGTATGACAGGAGAAGGAGGCACGGGACATAGAGATTCCAAACATTAGATGGGAGGTTTTTGAGCTGATGATGAGGTCAAATAAATCCTCCATTCACGTGCTTTATGAAAGTTGTGCTGTGAAAGCGTGTAATAATTTGTGAACAACTTAATTCTTATTGTCTTCAATCTTTTTCTCCAGATTTATATACACTGGATCAGTTGAGATCACTCTTGACATTGCCCAAGATCTCCTCCGAGCAGCTGATCAATATCTTTTAGAAGGACTCAAGAGACTCTGCGAGTACACGATTGCACAGGTCAGCTAAGAGAATTTTGGTTCACACACATAAATACACATAGTCTTGACACTTCTCCTCCCGCTTTAGTATTACACTGGAAAGTGGATTTCTCTTATTTGATGTTTCGGTCCCAGGATATATCACTTGAGAACGTATCAAGTATGTATGAGCTTTCTGAAGCATTTAATGCTAGATCGTTGAGGCACACATGCATCCTTTTTATCTTGGAACACTTTGATAAATTGAGTGGAAAGCCAGGGTACGTATCTGATCCCTCTACAATGTGTACAGGATATCTGAATAAGTAAACAAATCTAAATGGAATAAATGTCTGAATCATCTCTTGTAAGCTGGAGGTTTCAGGCCAGTTGCATCTACTTTTAATACCTATTTCTCTTTATTCTCCTTGTAGTTTTGGCAGAGCTTGTGTCAACCTAAAAGTAGTTTAGATATTGAAAGTTTGGATCTACTTAAAATTCTTTTACATGACTAAATGAAAAATTATATGGCCTACCATATCCAATAAATAATTAGTTCTTGACTTGATTTCACTTCATTTTCAATTTTAATGAAGCTCTATTTCATTAAGAAGGCATGTTTTGGTCTTATTTTTATTAGTATTCGTGTGAGAAATGGAGTTAACATTTTATATAGGGCTCAAAAATATGGAAAGCTTTGGGCTACCTTTTTTCAGAGAGGGCGGGTTGTGATTTTATTCAACGTGTTGCTGATCTTTCTTTCTTTCTTTTTTCTGCATAATAAGTTGCTATTCTTAGTTTTGTTTGCTTTTGACAAATATGATAGGCAGGGATCTTAAACTTTGTCACATAAGAGATACCGACCTTTGGTTTGAAATTAATTAAATAATTAAGCTATGGCAGGATAAATAAATCACAAATATGATGAATGAATTTCACTTTTACATTTCTATGGTTCTGTCTTTCTAACCTTTTAGAATGTTTATACCAATTATTTGCAGACACTCCCATCTGATTCAGCGTATAATACCTGAGATCCAGAATTACTTTGTTAAAGCCCTTACAAAGGCCAATTCCAACAACCAGCCGTAGAGTTTACTGTTCTATTTGACATCTAACCAGTTGCAATGTACATAATGTGGTCGATGTTAATTGAACGTGCGAAGGAAGTCTCCTGGATTGAGTGCAGCATGGCTTAAAAAATATTTAACATCAGGTCGTGTTCGTTCTTTTCTGATGCAGTGTAAGTCCCTTCTAGGCTCTAGCTGTAACGTCATTCTCGTAGATGTAGCAAATGACCTTCACGAACATTGTTTTTTCTCGTGCAATATTGTGATGGTTATGACCTGATAGTGTTCTCTTTCTCAATTGATTTGACATTACAATTGCTGTGTTTCTGAGAGTACTATAGGTTGCCCAAGCACCTCATGTATATATGACAATTAGATATTTGTCTGTAATGTGCTGATGGTTAATTGCAAATACGTCATTTAAAGTCGCAACATTTGGATACTCAGTTACTCATTTGACCATGACAAAATTGAATTCAGTCGCTGTGTATAAAATTGGCTGTGTATATAATGAAGTAACAATGCTGTATGGAATGAAAGACACCTATATCCAAATGAAAAATCCTCACAAACGACCACCAAAGTCGTATGAACATCTTTCCTGCTTCATGATGGTCTGGGAAAATCTTTTATAATATTAGTGACATACTTTGACCAATCAAAAACATGTGAAATGAAAATTGAATGTGTCGTCGGATTAAATAGTAAAATCTTAATCTTTTGTCTGGATGTATCAGAACCTCTGGTGAGTTTTTCCCTGGGCAGATGGAAGGTCTTGTTGGGAAAAGGCTTCGATTGTTACTTTTGAAGACAAATAAAAGAAGGATTGAACTGCTTTTTCTTGGGCACTATGTATTACCATCGACGAAAAAGAATCCCCTCAAGTCACTCCCAACGGTGTCCTTTCAATTGGAATGGGCCAATCGGCTGAACTCAAGTCTTTTTATGCTTGTTTCATGATTAGAGTAGACTGCAAGTCATTCTTTGCACGTGCATGAGATAGGTATGTCTTCTGCTTTTGAGGGTTTGTATGCCAGTATTAATCAAACATGAGTTATTATGGATATACTAACTTCACACGCGTTCATTAAACAAGACTCTTTCTTTATTGTCGTTGAAAGCAAAATCGTCGAGTCGCATTATTTTGAAATATTTTCTTCTGAACTTCATGGCAAAAATGAATTGCCCTATAATTGAAAGGAGAACAGTGAAAGGAGTAACTGTTGATTATCGTATCATGCATGCTTGGTGGACACAGCGTGACTCATTTGGAATTTCCTCCGAAGGATTGCGTTTATTTAATAAAAAAATTGCATTTTTGTGGATAAAGCTGAGTTGTAATTATCATTTGAAATTTAGTTAGAAGTAGGAACATTAATAGTCTAAGGTTTAAGAGACTTTGAAACTAGGGAATACACAATTCTACCAAATTTATTTAACTGTAAACTTAAAGGAATCCCTTGTTAAAAGCACAAGCAAGCAGATGCAGATCTTTCACTGGCGAAGAAAATTAGCAACAATTTTTATCAATCTTTTGGCTTGCTCATTTTTCCGCATCAAACATGTAGTGGACAAGATCCTCTTCAAGAAGTTCCACTTGCCCTTACCACCCACTCTCCTTCACAGCCTTTTAGTACAACACTGTTCTGTCCCCAAAGTGCAGTCTGTCCTTACCAGCAACAGCAACAGCAACAAGCATCTTAGAATACCATGATGAGCGAATACCCATGATGAGCCATGCTAGGAGCTTCGGCAGCCCTGGGGTTATCTAAGCCACCAGCTGCAGACTGCTTCTTCCTGCACCTCCATATCATCTTCCAGCACCTCCATAGTTTAGGCAAATTTACCATTTAACCCTTTTTAAAACATTTCATATCCCACAATACCTTCCACCACCCTTCACATTCTTTCTTCCTCAACTTTGCCTGCACCCTGTTCCCACGCCACTGCACCCCATTCGACGGCGGCTGCACCTCCCCCTCCACCTCCACTTTCACTCTCAGTGCTTGTATCCCAGTTTGCCAATGCAGATCTACATTGAGTGCACCTTAGTTGCTTGGTTGTTGGCTTGGTTCTTCATCATTGTTCTCCATTCATGGTTCATGAAAACCGTAACCCACAAACTTCAACTTCCATAATTTTGGCACCCATTCAAGCAATTGAAAGGAAGGTAAGCATCATTGTAAGTTTAATTTTAGATTGTAGAGGTAGTTGTGGTGGATTGGTGGCGGAGGACGGTGGTGGTCCAATTTTTTTTCACTGTCAAACTGTTCTACGGTTTGTAGAAACCGTAAGTAATTCAAATTTTCTCTTTTGCGGTTTGTATAAACCGTAGAACAGTAGAAATTTTTTTTCTGTTCTGCGGTTTATACAAGCCGCAGAAGAAAAAAAATTTGTATTGTTCTACGGTTTGTACAAACTGCAGAAAAAAAAAATTGCTACTGTTCTGCGGTTTGTACAAACCGCAGAACAGAAAAAAAATGTTCTACGGTTTTTAGAAACCGTAGAAGCATTTGCATTTTTTTTCACTTCTTACGGAACTTCTACGATTTTTACAATTCATGGAAATCAAAAAAAATGAATAACAGATACCTCGACGAAGACAACGGTGGTTGTTTTTCAACCACCCATAACCACCGACGGCCACCCAAAGTGCCTTCAACCCCCCACTCCAACACCGTAGGAACCTCTGCGACACCATCCACCGCTGTTCAGAAATGCATCGCACCCCTTTCATGGAAAACCTTCTTTTATAGCAGTAGAGATAATTTTGTAATTTACTCATGTCTATTATTGAATTTTGAAAATTATGAAGGTGCAGGAAGATGATATGGAGGTGCAGGAAGAAGCAGTCCCAGCTGCATCAGAGTACACAGTTCCAAATCAAGGACGGATGGGACTCTTCAAACCCCTTAATTGGTGGCAAAAAACTTCCTGCACCTCTTCATTTTAAATCTGCATCTCATCACTAATGTTGAAATGACCAAAATGTCTTCTACCTTTATAATTAAATAGCTTCTGTAATATCTTTTCTGGAATTTATTTTTGGAAAACATTTTCTGAAATATGAATTTTATGTTTTAGAAAATGTTTTCTAAAATTTCTAGAAAATATTTTTCAATATATAAATTTTACATTTCAGAATATATTTTTCAAAACGTAAGATTCATATTTCAAAAAATATTTTTTAGAAGTAGATTTCAGAAAACATATTTCAAATATAAAATGTACGTTCTCGAATCTATTTTCAAAAAACACTTAATAAAAATAATTTTAATATTTTTGAAATTTATGGGATGCAGGTTGGAATTAGTAATATTATGAACAACATTGATACATTGCCAAGGCCCCCAACAAATATCTGCTGAAATAAGCATGGTTGATGAGCCACTTGGTGAGATTTGAATGGGAAGCAACCCATTTGAATAAGCAAACCATTTTTCTATTCTTAAAGACTAACATATATTTTATATTTTTCATTTATTTATTTATTTATTTATTTTTTGTTTAATGTTATATAAAAAACTAAAATTTTTTATTTGATGATTAAACCACATGATTCATATACGGCAAATTTTGTATTATAATTTTAAAATATTAATAAAAATCAAATAAAAGAAATAATTTGTATAAACCAAATCATAAATTCTTATTGTTAGTGAGTAACGTATCAACATGGAGCTAGAAATATTTCGATTTAAACCTGTAAATTATAACAAATGATGCGCTACCCTTAAACACAGAACTTTTATATTATTACTTCATTCAAAACATTGATTTTTAAAATTTATAATAATATCAAATTAGAATAGATAAACTGACTTGACTCAAAAAGTTAATTATCCTTAATATTACTTTAAATTTTTAAAGATTATTTTATATATAAATTGAATGCTCAATAAATGATAGTTTCTATAAGAATAAGTCATTATTTAATTCTAGCTTAATTTTGATATATTATTGAAATACATACTTTATGTTATAAATCAATTAAAAATTATACCAAATAAAATTTAAAATAATTATTAAAAATGAATTTTTAGTGTATTTAATAATTATTAGCTGAATTACAAATATGAGGCTGCTTTTGTGTCGCTTTGATAAAAAATATTTTAGGTTGTCAACGTTTTTAATATCATAGGTGTTTTAACATTTTAAAAATAAAATTTAGAAATTGAAAAAGGAAATCATCTATACACAATTAACGTAAAATATTTTCGAATTATCATAATAACAAATCATTTCATATGAAAAGTTTATTAATTTTATGATAAACATTTTTAAATTAATGAATGACCGATAAAGTTGATAAATGCTTTGTATCGATGATATAGTGGTCATTAAAAAATTGATGAATAAATACAAATTTTACTATAAAAATGTAAAAAATTTATAATTATATAAATTAATGTTCAATTCTTTTAAAATTATTCAAATATATTTTAGCTCTTCAATAATTTATTGTAATTTATAATTTCTATTAAATAATAATTACAATCGTTTGAGGTGTAAAAGTGAATATTTCAAATCAGAAGAACCTGGAAAGTTTAAGAGGGAAAAATATATCTTATTTTTCTTATTATGAGTTGAATTCTAACATATTATTACTCCATCAATTAACTACAAATCATAAATTAACAATTTTATGAGAATTCTTCATTGTATGACAATAAACAAATTAGTAAGACTGTTGCATTTTAATTAATTTTTTACACAAAATAGCATGTAGAAAATTTAATTTAACATTTTTGAAGGAGATAAGAGAAAAGGACTTTTAACCTATGTGAATGAATTAAAAATTTATCTAAGTAATAATTTTATATTTTTGTTTTAACTTTGGCCACAAATTTTTTTTGCAAGACAAGAAAAACATTCAAATTTAATCAGAAATTAAAATAAGCCCGATTAGGATAAATATTAATAAGTTTGAATTTAATCTTTTATTCTTGTGATATTTAAGGATGTATCCAACTTACGTAAAAGTCTAACCTATCCAGTAAATTTGTTTTAAAATGTATTTTGTTACGTTAACCTAAATAGGTATGTACATGAAAAAAGGCTATTGATAATAAGATATTATTTTATATTATTATAAGTCATATAAATATATATATATATATATATATATATATATATATATATATATATATATACAAACTATAATTGTTATAATCATTTATAAGCAGCTTAAATATATTTTTTCTACGAAATATGTTGAATTTTTGTTTTTGATTTTACATTATATTTGTTTGTCTATACAAATTTTATATGTGAATAAAAAATAATTAAAATATGTACATGTTTATTACAATTTTAACGTAGATGGATAAGAAACAGAAATCTGAGAATGAGAGTTTGATGTTTCTAGTGAGTAAGAAAATCAACGACGACTTTGATCAATCGTTTGGCTTGGTCGGTTTCCATGTCATACATGAAATAAACATGATCCTCTTCTTCCTCCTCCAACAGTGTAACTTCTTCACAGCCTCATAGTACAGAACTGCCCTATCCCTAAACTTCAAGTGATAAGCATCTTAGAAGACCCTATTGAGTATATCGTAACAAGCCCTCTTGAGAAGCGAAAATGTTGCAGTATGTGGCGTGGTGAGAGGAAAAGGCTGATTCAAAGCAGAAGGCACCACCATGAAGGTAGACTAAAACGGGAATTTTTTGGTGGAGTTGGGTTAGGTTTGGAAGGAAAAGTCGGCAAAGAGAAAAGGTTTCTTTGAGAAGAGATGTCTTCGGATGAGACATGTGTTGTAGGGTCTTCTAGTGTGCGAGGAACTATAGGGTATGTTGTACGACGTTGGATGGTCCCATCGTTTTGGAGATATATGTAAGGAGGGATTTGTGCCACCACTCTTTCTTCCCAGGGCATAGGTGAAAGTCATATTGGGTGGTGGTGATATTTTAACATCATTGTTCTTTTTTTTATAATTGTTTGTTTTCACGTTACTGTTCATCTTTACATTATTTGACAATGCTTTATATAATAAAATATTGAATAATTATATCACATTTGATGGTATGGTAGATATAATTGTCCAAGCAAAGTTAAATAGAGATAAAAATGAATAATGGTATGAAAGTATCACCATCCTTCGTACCCATCTAACACTTATATATATATATATATATATATATATATATATATATATATATATATATATTATTTTTATTAATATATTATATTTTATTCACTAAAATCAGTATGAATTGTCAAACAAACATTTTCCATGTGTGTCATCTCTTTCACATACATACATGCTTGGTTTTTAAGGATAAGAATAAGGGAGAAAAAGACGAGCAAAAGCACAAATTGCAACCTGGTTCTTATATGAAGATTCCACTTGTTTAAAAAAACAGCATTTGATTTACATTTGTCTAAGAAAACAGCATTTGATTTTAAGGAAATTATGTAAAGAGATAACTTATGAATTTAAAAGATAATTTATTTTATGTAAAAAATTTTAGCATTTATTATATTATTTAAAATAAATTTTAAACATTTATTATACTAGTTAAAATAATATTTTACTTATAAAAATGACATTAATTTTAAGTGAGTTTCACCACGCCATATCACTAATAAGCAATTCACACCAAGCAACTCAAATTTTATAATTTTTTTTATTTAAAAGTTTTATTTTTTTTCACAAATTAAAAGTTTAATTTAATTACTATAATTAAATATTAATATTAATTTAATGTGGATAAGCATATTTTTATTAAATATAATACTTTAGTATACATAAAAAAATATTTAATAAAATTCACCCAATTACTTTAATATGTCTATACATATTAATTATTAAAAATAAATATATTATATAATGAAAAGAAATACATAACAATAAAATGCTGATAGCATTATACAAATTAATTTTTTATTATTCTTATATCCAAAACGTCGCCAAAATGTTTTATTAAGTCGTGAAATTGTTTTTTTTTTTTTTGTCTATGTCTATCATGAAGATGTAGTTTTATTTGTAAGTATGTTATAGCTAAATTAAGACATAAACCATTAGATACATTAACTCGTGAGACACGTCGTTCCCTCTATTTTATATCATATTCACAATGGGTATTGTTGTATATTTCTTATCTTCAACGACCAAGAGTACGTGGAATTAATATATAAAGTCTTGAAAATACATATTCTAAAACTTTTTGGCTTTTAAAATCTTAACCTATTTTGATGAATCCAACTGTGATGATGTAACTTCTCAAAGGGTGGAATAGTTAAAGATCTCCCAATCAGGCAAGGCCAACATGGTGTTGTGGTACAACAGTGGAATCACTTTCTTTGACATTTTTTAAAGAGCTCTTCACATATATGAGGAGTTAGGGCATCTGAATGCAGGTCCACAGATACTCAATTAGCATGATTTTTAAACAGAGACACACTCCTCACTAAATAAACGTGCAGAATTCTAGGGTTCATATAAACAGCTCTGGGTTTTGCTGTTTTCAGCTGCAACACAACCACTTACTTTTTATTACCATTTCCAATGGTTTCCATTCCCACACCAGCCACCACTGCTACTAATTCAAACATGATAACCATGGAAATTCCAAACTTTGTGAGAGTTTACGAAGATGGCACCATTGAACGCCTCCAAGACTCTCCCTTTGTGCCACCCACGCTTCAAGATCCGACCACAAAAGTATCATCCAAAGACGTTGTCATCTCAAATAACCCTCCCATCTCTGCGAGACTATACCTTCCAAACCTGATCCAATCCCAGAATCTCAATCTCAATAACAACCATAAGCTCCCCATCTTGGTCTACTTTCACGGTGGAGGATTCTACTTCGGATCTGCCTTCAGCCAACTCCACCAAAACTACTTCAACACCTTTCTCTCCGTAGCAGACATTCTAGTCGTTTCTGTCGAGTACAGGTTGGCACCCGAGACCCCTCTTCCTGCAGCTTATCATGACTGCTGGGAAGCTCTCAAATGGGTGGCCACCAACACTGATCCATGGCTTCTCAAACACGGCGATTTGGAAAGACTCTTCGTTGGAGGTGACAGTGCTGGTGGTAACATAGCGCATAACATCGCTATGCAAGCTGGGGCTGAAGCATTACCCGGCGGTGTAAAAGTTTTAGGTGCTCTTGTTTCTCATCCCTACTTCTTCGGAGCAAAGCCTATAGGGAGTGAAGCGGTTGAAGGGCACGAAGAGAGCGTGCCCTTTAGGACTTGGGAGTGGATTCAGCCGTCTGAGCCCGGTGGGCTTGACCACCCGTTGATAAACCCGTTGGGTAGTGGGGCGGCGCCGTTGAGTGGGCTTGGGTGTCGGAAGGTTCTTGTTTGCACGGCGGAAAAGGATTCGCTGAGAGAAAGAGGTGTGTTGTACTATGAGGGTGTGAAGAAGAGTGAGTGGGAAGGGGAAGTGGAACTTTATGAAGTTGAAGGAGAAGAACACGTTTTCCACGTGAACAATCCAGGAACCCGAAATGCTCTGAAGATGTTTAAGCGCTTTGCGGATTTTCTCCTCCAATAGAAACACTTTCCTTTCTGGGTTCAGTTTAGGTGTCTCAGAAAAAGTTATAAATCAAATAACGGAAAGAGTCATGATAGTTTCATAACTGCCATGCCAACGAAGACTTGAAAACATTTTTTTTAATAAATAAAATATCTCTTCTTTCGACGCTGTAGCTCCTTTGCCATGATATGCAGAATTTGTCTTGAGTTCAAATGACTTTGTGTTCAGCTGTTTTCGTGTGTATGCTTACTTAAACTGGTGTATATTTTCTTCGAAACATATTTCATATTTTTTATAGGGGTGCAGCTTCAAAATATGAGGTGCAAAATACAATAGCCCACATTTTGACACTCATATTGGACTTTACGTCTGGACCATTAAATATATGTTCGTACAAATTTCTTCAAAATTCCTTAAAAAAAAAAATGAATTTTTCTACATGAAATTAATTTATGAACAAAATTAGAAAAATTATATGAAAATATTTTTCTGTGATTGTGGTTGATCCAATTCTTTTTTACAAAAACAAATATCTAATACAATTTTCCCTACAATAATCTTTTAAGCGCATATGATTTAAAATATGACTTATTTTAAGCGTTATACTGGTTTGTTTTTATTCAAGTTCTTTTTATTTATATATGATGTTTCTAAAATTTAAGAAGACTATAATTAAGGTATTAATTATATTTTTGTTTTTTAAAAATTTAAAGAGAATTAATTTTTTTTCTGAGTTGTTTTATAAAGAAAAAAATTAGTTTGATTATAAATAGAAAAGATAAGTTATTTTATGAAAAAATTGATACTAAGAATCCAAAACTAGCCTCTTAAAGGTACTAATTACTTGCAAAGTAAAATTGAAGCAGAAAAAAGGTTTAAGAATAGATAGAGTAGGCGAGGCTACGTTTGTCTTGGTTGGTGGGGTGACATCTTTGACTGCACGTGTTTCGCTTTTGGGTAGGTTTAGTGGCATACAAAATCTTATTCCATCTGTGGTTTAGAATTTATGTTTTCTTCTTCTAAGCCTTTTGAATTAGATGCTTTACCTCTTGCACACAATTATTCTTAATTACTGACAAAACGGGCAAGAGATGAATAATTATTATTAGATCTCGATATTATTAGTATTAAATATTATAACATAAAATTATGTAGTTAAACAGTTTAGATAAAATAACCCTCAGAATAATAACTAAATTTTAAAAAATATTTAATAGTCTCTTTTATATGATAATTAGCATAATAAATTTGAGGTTTAATATATGTGTTACTCCTTTCAAATGACAATTTTTACTTCACATTTTGTAATTTGTATTATTTGTTATAAAATTTAAAAATCACATCTATGACGGCGGCGTAATGTAGATCTAAACTTATCATAGTCAACTTTGAAGTAGTAGGTGCGGTCATATGTATTTCGATGCATCACATCTCTTGTTATTATTAATTGAATACAAACACTATTTTAATAAAATCAAATTTTTGAGGATTAAAATTAGCAATTATTTTTGAAACACTGAATCTAGGACTCCTATTTGTTTAGAGTTGACTGAAGACCTATTTTAAGATAAATTTAACAACAGGATTTATTAAAATTAATTAAGGAGAAAAATATTTCGTTTCAATATATTTTACCGATAAAAATTATGAAGGAAGTTGAAAATAATAATTATTGTATACTATTTTGATAAACATCAAATTTGACACAGACAGCTAATAAAAAATCGTAATCAAAATGTGTTATTAAAAAAATGTAAAGTCGATATTAGAGTTATTATATTATTTATTATAACTTTATAAGTTTGTTTAACTAAAAAATGCAAAAATAAAATTAAAATAAAAATTCATTTTTGTTTTTCTTCTTTAATTCAAAGTTAATTTTTTTTAAGCATGTGATATTATTATTTTATTATTATATAATATTTTACTAAAAGAATAGATGTGAAATGAAAATAATGGATGAATAGAAGTGGTAAAGTTGAATTTTTCAATTTTTGTATCTTTTCGGTAATTATAAAATGAATTGTGGAAAAGCTTTATAAAAATGAAATTTTGGTAGATATAAAATGAAATAAAAAGGAACAGTTGGTCAAAATGTGGACTTGTCTTCTATTCTAGTTGCTCGGTGCTAATAAAATAAATAAATAAATAAATAAATCCCTAGTGGAATGTGAAGATTCCATCTTTCAACTCTCAACAACCAAAACATAGTAATCGTTTTTATTTCATTGGACGAACCAAAACCAATAATCAAACTCATCCATTATTTAAGGAACTCTGGTGCACAAGATTAGGAGCACAAACCCTCGTCTCTTCTCAACACTCTCTTTCTTCAACTCTGCATCTTTTTTCTCTCTCTTTCTGCTTCAATGGCCAACTCGGAGAAGGAGGTAGTGATGGAGCTTCTCCCCCTTATCCGACTCTACAAAGATGGCACAGTGGATCGTCTTCTAAGCTCTCCAAACGTTCCACCCTCCCTCGAAGACCCTGAAACTGGGGTTTCATCAAAAGACATCGTAATCGCAGATAACCCTTATGTCTCAGCTCGCATTTTCCTTCCCAAAAACCACAACAATTCTTCTCACAAACTTCCCATCTTTGTGTACTTCCATGGCGGCGCCTTCTGCGTTGAATCCGCTTTCTCCTTTTTCGTCCATCGCTATCTCAACATCATAGTCTCCCAAGCTAACGTGATCGCTATCTCTGTGGACTTCAGACTCCTCCCACACCACCCTCTTCCTGCAGCCTACCAAGATGGCTGGACCACGCTCCAGTGGATTGCTTCCCACGCCGCCGATAGCGCCGCCAACCCCGAGCCATGGCTACTCAACTACGCCGACTTTAACAAACTCTACGTAGGAGGTGAAACCAGCGGTGCTAACATAGCACACAACTTGCTTCTTCGTGCAGCGATCGAGTCTCTGCATGGGGATCTCAAAATCTTCGGTGCATTACTCAGCTCTCCCTTCTTCTGGGGCTCAAAGCCAATTGGGTCGGAGCCGGTTGAGGGGCACGAGCAGAGTTTGGCCATGAAAGTTTGGAGCTTGGCGTGCCCAGATGCACCTGGTGGAATCGATAATCCTTGGATCAACCCTTGCGCTTCTGGGGCACCCTCTTTGGCCACCCTTGCGTGCTCCAAGATTCTGATTACTGTGACTGGGAAGGACGAGTTCTTAGACAGAAACATTTTGTACCACGACACGATAAAGCAAAGTGGGTGGCAAGGAGAACTTGAACTGTTTGATGCTGGTGATGAGGAACATGCTTTCCAACTCTTCAAGCCTGAAACTGACAGAGCTAAAGCCATGTTCAAACGCTTGGCTTCGTTTCTGGTTTGAATGTTATTCGCCTTTCATATGAGAGATTCCAGAAATAAAAAAAAAGGTGGATTGCCTCATATTGTATACCCTAGTTTGAGATTAAATTTTAAGTTATGATTGCATCATTTAATCGGTTCTTCTACCTTTCGTTTGTGTAATTATTGAACGAAAATGGAATAATCCTATGCCTTGCTTTCTCTCGTTGTTGGCACAATCATTCATGTCATTCTAGGTGGTCAACAAAGGATAAATTAATATTTTAAATTTAGTTGGTTGATTAATTGAATTCAACCTTACAAATAATAGACCACAATTCCAATTCAAAATCTATATCGCGACAAGTTAGTATAGCAAACATGTTTGAAATTGTGAATGTGGAAATTCGTCTAGTTAAATTAAAATGACCATCTTTGGGCAAGTTTGATGCCAATTGTAAACGGAGAAAATTTGTTTATGATACAACTTTATGTGTTGGTCTTAGTAGTGAAAAAAAATATTACATATTAAGTACCAACATGTGCGATGATATTGGTTAATGCTTTCATGACACATACTGAAGCTTTTAATTGAGAATAAAGTAATAATATTTAATGATTTGCCATGTTTTAATTTGTGGAATAACATTAGTGTGTCAGACTGCCATGTTATTATTTTTTGTTATGAAAAAAGTGTTTCAATATTTTACTTGATGTCTTACATTCATACCTTAGTATTGCCTTTGTTTACTTTCATTGAAACTTATAACTGTCTTTATTTTATCCGAAAATAATGTACAAGTTTTGTGTTCAATTTATTGTTTTGTGGTTAATAGGCAATACAAAAATGGAATTTATTGAAAGTAGCAATCCATAAAAGAAGTTAATGTTTTTTATTTGAATTTATTGGGCTCTGAATAATTTATTCCAGCCCTTCATTTTTAACTTCGACCAAGATATTTAAATTTATTTTTCATCTGTGTACTGTTAACTCGTGTTTAATTTATAATCTTGAAAGGACTTAGGGTACCCTTTTTTTTTCACACCAAGTCGATGTATCTACATTTTTTCTCTATTGTCAATTGAAAAGATCAAAGAGAGAAAAACTTCAATAAACATATACTTCATGTACAAAGTAAGTCAAAGTCAGAAACATTTTTTTTTTTAACTTTCAGCTTGTTTCATTTATTACTGAACTGTTTAATTATTAAAGGCACACATATTTCAAACATGTCTTCCCAATTATGACATAGGAAATGAAAGCAACAACTTAACCACTACCACTTAGCACTAGCAGATCCACCAACACTTTTTTCCTATTAACGATATATATACCAACATGATAACTCCAAGTTGGTATAAAGCATGTTTATTTATTTATTTTTTAATAATGTTTAGGCAAGTTCAGTGCGGTTAATTGCGCTTTTATTTATTTTTAACATTTTCCACTATAAAATATTATACTAATTTAAATTCATTTTCTGTTATAAATATTTATATAAGAAATATTAAAAAATATTTTGTTTTTGTTTTTCACTCAAATATTTAAAATAAAAATAACTTGAAAACAATGTTGGAATGTTAAATATAAAAAAGGAAATAGACATTGAATCACCCTTCTCTTTCAAAAGAAAATTTAAGCTGAGTTTTTTTTTTAATAAAACACTTATTTTTACATTTTTTTCTTAATTTATTTTAAATCTTAAAATATGAGAAAACATTATAAAACTTTTAGATGAAAAATAAAACTATCCGCGTCCAATTACATTCTGTAATATATGCTAATTTATCAAAAGTAATATCAATAATTTATGATCAAATTATTACATAAAATTAAACTCCATTTTTTTATACTATCAAACATTATTAATATTGTACAAAGGTGTTAAATTTATCAAAATAGTGGACATATCATCAGAGTAAATCTAGCGTTAGATTAATGTTTTCATTAAAAGAATATTTATGTGATTCTTCTGTCCGTCCGTTGTGTTCCAGAAGAGGTGATTCCTTAGAAATTCCATTCTTCAATCCGAGGGGCTCAGGTAAATCAGTTTCCGAATTTTGCACAAGAGGTGATTGGAGCATGATTGGAGAAACAGTGTACCTGGAGAGCATCATTCCTTTGTTTTCTCCGCTTCAAATTTCTGCAAAAAATCTTCTTTTTCTGGTCTCTGTATGGTTTTTTGCCAGCTCTTCCAATCTCGATAGTCTCTGCATTTGAGTACGTGCTAAGTAATAAATATGAATTTATTACGCAACAGATTTGTATTTTCTCTATATAATTCAAAATTAATTAACTACAACTCTTCTCATAGGACTCAACCCTCCATTCACTGCTCGCGCTTTCTATCTCTTCCATATTCCTAACTTTCCCTTATTTCCTTTACGCCAAACACGCCAAACAGGCCTTTAAATGTCAAAACAAGCAAGGTAAAAACACATTGTGAGACACTATTAGGAAAAAAACTACAAATATGTTTTCCTCATATCATTTAAAAGATTTATTAAAAATAGTAAGTTAGTTTGAGATATTATATGAAATAGGATCCATAGTAGGACTGTGTGTCGAACATTCTTTTATAAGTAAATTTTCCTCCGATCTCCATCAATAACTCAATAATCAGTTTTCCAATATATAACTTTAACTTTTCAGAAATATCAAATTTTTTCATCTTAGGAGAACTAGACTCTTCCAATATATAAGTTTAACTTTTCAGAAATATCAAATTTTTTCATCTTAGGAGAACTAGACTCTTTCTCATAAACAAAGAAAAGTATAATTCTAGATATTTTATTTTATCGTATAAAAGTAAATAAAAATTACACGTTTAAATTTGAACGGAAAATTATTAAAAATAACTAAACATTTTCATTTTATATTTAATATTTAAAAAATTTAAATTAAAAATACTAGTACATTTATACATTTAAAATTTCTTTCATTTGTTATACGTATAAAAATTTAAATCTAAATTTAAGCGATTATAAGTTGCACAACAATGGCATTATTCTCTATAAGTTTACGAATTTTCTTTTCTATATTATTTCGTTCTCAATTAATATACATTCACTAGTACTAACACAATTATGTCGGTGACTGTTGAAAATAATGTTCAAACTCATCCAACATGAAGTCATATGTGGGATTACCATTCCTCCGGGAACTCCACGCAGTTAGCATTGCGTTGTCTTTGGTTTTATTTTTCATTTTATCCTATCCGTGAGTTGAGCTAGTGATTAAACAAGAAAGGATAGAGTTCGAGAGAACAAAAATATGTATTAATATTCCTGTAACACTATTCCTATTTCATACTAGGATTCAACTTTACAAGAGAATTTGTTAAAAGTATCGAAATCTAAGAAAATTACAGAGGTATTATCCTTTGTTCTGAGCGTTTTAGCCTCATTCAACAACAAGCTAGCAGTCTTTTCCGCTATATTCTCTCTCTCTGAATAGCATTTCTCCTTCATCTGTACAGGTGAGAAAACAAACTGTCTGAGAAAATTGATATGAAAAAAAAAAAAAGGAAATATACCCCAAGTAGAAATAAAAGCCGTTTCACACAAAACCTGCAACACAAGCTGAATTGCCTTCTTCACGCTGATGACATCCCACAGCCCATCACTGAAATTTTTGCAGATGCCAAAGTTATACTTTCAACATGATCAAAAGAAAAATGTGAATGTTCAACAACTAAATTGGTGACAAAACTGTTCTAAGAAAAATTACCATGGTTTGGATTTAGACAAAATAGTCACTTTATTAACTATTTCTAGAAGGAATGAAGTTCCTTCAAAAGTGAGCAAGTAATGGCGTATCCATCCATTCGATTTACAGTCTCCAGTGATATTAACCCACCAATAGTTCTATGTTGAATGACCTTTACTTGTTCACTTTAGAAGAGCCTTTTCCTTCCAGAAGGTACATTACTGAAAGACGGTGAACCTAGAACCATGACAAGCAGAAGATATATTTTGCTATAGAAATCCAAAAAAACATGCATCAGAACCAAAATCACCTAGCTAGAATAGCAAAAGCTTTGCTTGCTTGATCAATATGCACAACTTCACTTATGTAAGGTTCTGAACTGAACCGGGTATCCTGCTGTTTCAGGAATTTGTCCCCAAGCATTCTTGCCAGATTTATACCTGCATCAAGTGAGAATCAGAATCGGCAATTGCCAAGTAAAATATTGTAACTCAGGAAAATGAAGTTTAATCTGTTCCAGTGATTCTTTTCCCATCATACCATATAGACGTGTTTCCCCTTCTTTTAAGGGTTCACCTGTCTCTTCGATTCTGAGTCTTTCAGAATAATTCGTTATCTTGTGATCTTCTGTCATCTTGATTTGCTTTCCATTCAAACTGGCAAAAAATAATTCATTATGAATTTCAAACAAGCATAAAAGTGTACTCAAAAGAATTCCAGAATATTTAAGTCAACCAAATCAAAAGTTCAAAATCAATAGCTAAGGCATCTGTAAGTACTGCAACTGTTGCATACAAGTTAATACCAAAATGATGTGAAAATTTTCAAACAGAAAAAACTGCAGATCTGCTACTGCTACCCACCACTTCAAAAGTTCCAGAACTAACAATGCCGTGTTTTTCTTGTGCAAAAATATTATCTATCAATAAATTATAGAACAGATGCATCTTAACATAACAAGAAAAGCGAAACTAGCATAAACCATTATAACCATTATTTCTTCTGATAGCCTAGTTGTCAAGTTTCCTACCCTTGACCCATTCAAAAATTAAAAAAGCTACCAAAGCATTCCAGTTGGTTAGATAAACAAACCTCATAATACAGGTGGAGTCCCCTACATTAGCACATTGTGCAAAGAAATTATCTTCACCATCAGTCCACACCAGAAGCACTGTCGCTGTACATCCCTGCAAAGAGTTTGTTAATAAAGTATACACAAGTTTAATTAGCATACGTTCTCGAAGTAAAATTTTTACACTATCAACCAAAGAAAACAAATTTGTGATTGGATCATTGTATAAAAAAAACTTTAAACTGTTGGTAGAGGCATTATCTATTTGATATGCAAACCATAAATATAAAATTTGCAATAAAAAAAGACTCGTGCATATATCCCGGGATTACGCTCAACAACATCAGGAGTGTAGCGCATAATACCTCATAATGGTGATTCATATGGGCTTCTGTTTGAGAAAATGCCTCAAGAAGAACATCTGAAGCATCACGGCATGACAAAACTCTCTCCCTCCTTACTGAATCTGATAATATACTAGCAATTATCTCAGGAAAAATTCTGAAAAAGAAATACAAAAATTAGTAGTATTTTGCACATTAAGAACAGCACAGAAGGCTATTGCTATTACATAATATAAGCACAGATAGAAGCCTATTAGTTCGTTTGTTATTCACTAATTATTATTAGTTAATGAAGTAGTTATTGAGTTGTTAGTTAGTTACTTTTCCCTCATGTACTGCATTAATCTAAACAGTTAGAATTTAATTGATCAGACTCAGATTGCAATAATATTTTTTTAAAGCTTTCTCAATATTCTTTTCTCATCTGTCAAATGTTATCAGAGATCCATTGGAGCTCTGCTGCGCATGCTTCCTTGGTCATGGTTTGAGGTGTTAACAATAAAAGTCCAAGCAATAATTCAGGTATAATGAAAGTTAATCTTGCTCAAGATTCCTTGAGCCCTTCATCCATCCAAATGATAGTTCTGTCACTGCCCTTGTCTCCTTTCCGATAACTGGTGCTAACTATCATAAATGGGCTTGATCAATGCAAGACACTAGGATTTCAAAGAAAAGAGATTTGTAATCGGGAGCATTGAATACTCGGTCGGTTCTGAGCTATGAAACTTGGAGTGCTGCAATAATTTAGTTCTTTCTTGGATATTGAATTCAATTTTGCAAAACATTGTTTACCTTGAGCTTGCATCCAATCTTTGGAGTAATTTGAGAGAAATCTTTTTTGCGTGCAGATTTGGTTAGAGTTTCTGAGACCCAACGGGAATTATATTTGATTAAACAAAATAATCTTTCTGTTATTGATTTCCTTAATGAGCTAAAGGCTTTTTGGGAAGAACTTAATCATTGTAAGCCCTTAACTGTTAAACTTTAGAAAGAGTAAGATTGTGTGATGCGCTTTATTGATGGATGAAATGAAAATTTTAATATTGATTAAATCACAGATCCTGTTGATGAATCCTCTACCACCGATGAATAACGTGTTGTCTAAGGTGTTACAACATGAGGGAAAAGTAACTAATTAACAAACAACCCAATAACCACTTTGCAAATTACCAATCATTTGCAAAGACTACTTTTTATTAAATTATTCCTTTACTATTTCCAATTTCACATAGCAAGTAGCAAGATTCTTCACATTCAAAAATCATATTATATATTTAGTATGACCTGGATTATATCATTTATAACTAAATAATCATAATAAAACTACAGCAGAGTAACATCAGAAACGTAGTTGGTGGCATCCATCTGATCTGGACAGGTTCAGAATTACTTCAGAACATATGCAAGGATGGCTGAGGAAATTGTAGTGTATGATACAACTTATATTCGTATTCTTATTATCTACATATTCATACAAATTAGAGTAGGATAAAAATTCTTAGCTAAGGCACAATAAGAGCTCGTTCCATTATTGATTCAGGATAGATAAAAAAAATGAAATGAAAATCACTTTACAGCAGGCCAGGATTATTGGAGGTCCAAAATTGCAAATGATGGCAAGCGAACAACCAATGGACGATGTATTTGGTAAAACTAGGGTTTAGGCAGGGAAGGGGGGAAAGAGATAAAAACACTCAGGCGTGTATTTATATCTAAAACACCCCCATAATGCGCCTTTTTAAGAAATAGCCCTTTGGACTTAAAGCATGAATAATAATACAAAGGCCAACTGGCGATGATTTTAAACTGTTAGGTTTACAAGAATGGGAACAACAAAGATCACTTGGTATCCGATACTATATAAACTAACCATTCCTAAAGCTTGAGTTGTTTACTCAATGTGAAAAATAGAAGTATATCAAGCCCCTAGCATATATCCATATTTATACTACCACTGGACTACTAATCAAATCAAATAAGGAAATATACAAATTACTGTAACCAATTTCGCAAGACTGTAAAACAATTTAGAATATTCTGCGATACAATAACGGTTTTCTAGACTGCCATTGCAGCCAAAACTATATAGGATTTAAAACCCCAGTTTTGACATGTGAAATGTTGTTTAGGATTTATTTAGATAACATTATGATTTCTCCCTCCTTTTCTAAAGCATTTTTGCTTTACAAATGTAATAGAAATTGAAAGCCTTAACAGGACTATTTTATTTTTGTCATGTTCCATTCTGCCTTCTTTTAGATTGCCTAGTTCACATTCTGCTCATTTTTATCAATTTGTTTGGCTCTATTTTTGTTGATGCCACCATATTCGTTCATTTTCTTACTTCATTACTACGATTACATTGCTCCTAGAATGACGGTGATTGTGTGCGTAAATTGTCACGTATCATTCATCATGAATCTTGTAATGCATTTTTGCTTTATAAATGTAATAGAATTTAAAAGCCTTAACAGGGCCATTTTATTTTTGTCACGTTCCATTATTTTTTCTTCTTTTAGACGGCGTAGTTCCCGTTCTACTAATTTTTGTCAAATTTGTTTTGCTATTTTTCTATTGATGCCACCATATTCGTTCATTTTTTACTCCATTACTATGTTGATATTGCTCCTAGAACAATGGTGATTGTGTGTGTCATGTCATGTATTATTTATCATGAATTTCTTTAGTTGTGTCAGTTTGGATTTTTCATTAATTTAAATGTGTAGTATACATTATTTAGTATTATAATATTTGAAATAGCAGTCACCCCACTTTCCACTTGCATTTTCAGAGTTAGTTCCAAGATGGATAACTATGCCTACGAGATCATCCAAGATACTCTAGATGCAATAATGATATTTTTATTTTCTAAATATTCTAACTGTGGCCAAGTCAATACAGTCTATTACATAAATTTCATATTTAATGGTTTGAATAATTAGAGTATGAAAAGTCACTAAAACAACATAAACCTATACGATACATATATTTAAGTTACTAAAGGAGAAAGTTGAAACAAACAGGACATATTACAAATTATACAACAATCTGCAGAAGATGTTCAGAGATAGGACTAATATGCACATTACTGGATCACGGATATCTAACTTGACAACAATAAATAACCACAGCATGAAAAGATTAAATAATTTAATTTATTTCTATTCATCAAGTACACTATCCACAGTAAAAGAAGAAGTACGGAATAGGCAAGCATTAACATGAAGTTTCATAAAAAAATGGCAAACAACTAGCATGGCCAATCAAAGGAAAAAAAAAATACTAACTTGCTGGCAGATTTGGCGGCCCCATCTCCACCATGACCATCGCAAACGCCAAAAAGTCCAAACTAGAAATTAGGATTAGCGGTGGGTTAGGTTCCTCTGGTTAAGTGAGAAACAAAACAACAGAAGAGAGACCTGCATTAAGAAGTGCTACGAATAAATCCAAAACCTGATCCAGCCCAGGTAGAGGCCATTGATAATAGCAAACATCTTCCATAGGAAACCTTTTTCCTCCTCGACGCATAGCCATTGGATCTGATGCCATGCCAACTCCAAAGGGAATGTGATGCTGAGTTTGCGAAGTAATATGGACCTGCCATATATATTAAACCTCAGAATTATATAGAATTTTTTTACACACCAATTCTACAATAGCATTTAACGAAATGTAAAACCAGCATACTCACTTCAACTATACCATTTACAAATAGTAAAAGGTATATTGCAAAACAGACCAAAATAATCTAATCACTTAAAATTTAACTGCAAAACCTTTGGGAAAGGCGTGTAGAGAACATCCTTTTACAAAGAAAACACAAAATAACCACATTTACTACTTGGTTATAGAAGACACGTTTCCTATCTCGGACGAGGGAGAACATTGATCATTGAAAGAACAAAAGCTACAATCTTAATTCAATCTAGTTAAAATCTAATTTTCAATATGTAACTTCTAGTCAATCTAGCTCGACAGAAACAGTCACATTTTATTTTATATCAATAAAACTATACTCCTATACCTGCAAGCATGAAAAAAAAGGACAGGAGTAGGCATTCAAATAAATTTCTAAACAATAATTTCAATGTAAGCCTTCTTGGATTGTAAAGGAGAGCATAAAATTATGTAATAATGATTTAGCCACTAAAAATTATTCAACCTGCATATACTGCAGACAGTCTCTTCGCAGCTAATATCATGCATAAGCTTCGCAGCTATGGCAATCAGAAGCCAAAACCTAAAATAAGTGGCAACCATTTTTACTGAGATCACTCCTAATACTCACCATTACTTTTGATGTTGTTCCGAGTGTTATGATATCTCCATTAGCAAGACTTATTGGATTTCCCCAATTCCTACTTTCAGTGTCTGGATGGTTGATTGGCTTAGAATTCAATAGAGTTCCATTCAGACTACCCATGTCCACCAACTCCCATTTCATTTTCTGAAAGATCAATGATAAAAAATAATTATCACACACCACACACGTTAAAAATCCAACTGCAAGTCCAAGAGCACACAGAGTTTACATCCAAATTCCACTTTATCATCGCGTGTTTTCCTGACACTTCCGAATCCTTTATCAATAAATCACTCGGAGAAACTCTTCCCAAGGTTAGTGGTAGACGAGACGAATTGACCGACAGTACAGAACAGCGAAGTCCCCGAGAAGGGCCATTGATAACCTCCAGAGTAAGACAACTTCCTGCACTTCTAAGAAAAGGATGTGTCATTATGTTGACATGTTTAGCAGTAAAGACATTGCAAATACATAACAGCAACACAATAAAAAAAACAGACTCAGGAAATTACTTTGATCAGAGATATTCCATTGCACTATGTCCTGCAGTCTATCATTTCTAAAATTAGGCGTGCCCTGCTTTTGAAATTGAGCTAATTGAGCTGTGGAAAGCTTAAGCGTTTGACCAACATCAACATCGTCAGAAGAAGGATCCGAGATCACATCCACGACCAAAGTATCACCACACTGAGGTATAGTAGGTGGAAGAGAAAGGGTTTGAAGCCTCTGCTTATGAACAAGGCCTTGGCCATGGGTCCGAGGAGAGCGAAAATGAGCTTCACTGGGATAACAGGCACCCTCGAGATCATAATCTCGAGGCAATTCATTGATCTGATTTAACGGCGACGCATTTGCGTCCTCTTCGTCGGCGACAAGGGGGCGCTCTAGCTCGCCCTTCGATTCGCAAGATCAATTGAATTTCAGAGATCGTAAATATTGAAATCGGAGTCGGCGATTAGGGAAAGAAAGAAAAATCGAATGCTGAAAATAGAAAAAAAAAATGTGTTGGTGAGGAGGGAGGACCTACCTTGATAGAGGAGAGGAAACGATGAGAGAAAAAGAAGCGCCATGGTTTGAAGAGAAAGAAGAGGAAGATGATGATGAGAAGAAGCATAAGGAGAAGAAGCACAGTCAGAATGGTTTGTAGCATCGGACCCATCGTCTTCCTTCTCTCTCTACTCTTTCGCAAGAGAGATTGGGTCTGGGTTTGCGAGAACCTCGCTTTGAAATGGTCACTCTATTTTTTATTTTAATTTTTTTCGAATTAACTCTTCGACTTACAGATTTATTACGACACACCTGTATTATGATTGTTCCAATGTTAATTAATTTCTTAAAAAATACTACTTATTATTAAATAAACTCTTAAGAAATACTACTTCTTTCTTGTTGTAGTTATCTTTTGTTATAATTATCATTATTGCAAATTACGACTCATCCCCGATCATGATTGCTGCAACGTTAATTTAATTCCTGAGGAACACTTCTTTTTTACATTATAACAATGATATGCTATTCGAAGTATTTAGTTTTTAAATATTTAATTACTTATTTAGTATTATAGTTGTACAAAATTTACTTTTTAATTTCATATTTAAAAATTATATATTTTAATTATATAAGTAACATTTGTTTTTTTTTTCTCCATTTACATACATATGTTGTTGAAGAAGGTAAAACTTAAAACATTCTATTTTCTGGTTTTTAAATGATTCAATAGAAAATATATTAGATGCCTTGTATTACAGTGGTATAAGGTTGGACCTCTCATTGGTAAATGAATCGATATTCATACCAAAATTATAAATCCTTACATTATTATAAGCTTAATAAGAACAACATCAGACCTTAAGTTCACGACAAAAATAAAAACAATAGCCATAGTTTTTGCACATAACTTGAATAGTTATAGTAATCAATTATCTGTTTATCTTTTTTCTAATTACAACTTCATCCAATTAGTACTCCAACGAGATTTTTAATAAGTGAGCAAAATCAATTTTGTAAAATTAAGAAAATAGTATTTTGAGAATCATAAATATTTTTACTATCAGTTGACAGCTATGACGCGACAATATCTATGCATGACAAAGAATAAAAAAGTAATTTTGATAGGAATTTGAAAATCCTTTGAAAGTTGGAAGAAAACACGGTGAAATGAAAATCATTTGGGAAAGGAAGGAGTTTGAAGAAGGTGCAGGGAAAAAAATGATTAAATGGTTGAAGGGGGAGAAGTTTAAAGGGGGGAGAATTCTACAATATAGGGTATAATTTCTCTTTGTTGTGAAATATTAATGAAATAATCCACGAAGCAAGTGAATTTTCCTTTCACAACAGTAAGTTATTAAGTGCTATTGGATGACTCTGTCTATAATCTTAATCCATTTTCAACTGATAAATATATAATTAAATATAATAAATTGTTTCGTTTTAAATTAACAATTAAAACATGAAATCATTTAAAAATGGTTTGAAATCATAAACTAAGTGGTGATTAAGGACCATCTAATACTTTTTTTTTTCTTTTTTGTAAATGAATTACATTCTTGACTTTTATATATAAATGTAGTGACACTAACTAATAAATCAATCATAACAGTCCATATTAAATCAGACCTGATAGGCTAAATTTATCTGTTTGTATGAGCCTCCCTGTAGAAACATTTTTAATGGTGATATATCTATCTTAATCTTTTTCACTTATAAATTTCAATTTATGGTAAGACACCAACTTATATTTCAAAGATTTAACATCTTGAACTAGTTTTAAGATAAATTTTTTATTCACGACTTAGAGGTATTTTAAAAAAATCATCCTTCTGTTCTAATTAACTAAGTATTCTTTCATTAATTCAATATATTACCAATTCGAACTTATTTATTTCTTATTATTGTCTCTATAACTAAGAAACAGTAAAAAAATATATGGTAACTTTTTTAACTTGTATATATACGTTTAAATTCACATTAAAACAAAGTCCATAAGGTAAAAATCACAATAAAAGCTTCATGTGCAAGAACTAATCCATAGACATTTTTAAAGTAAAAATTTTATCTAAAATAAAAAATTTTAAAAAGTACTTTTACACACGAAAAATATTTACTCAATCCAAATTTAGTATGAGTAAAATCAAGTTAAAATTAAGTTAGATTAGTATTATTTTAAATTTGTCGGTATAAATATAATACATGTTGAGTTTAGATTAGACAAAGACGACGAAAAGTCCAGGTTGAATTAAGTCTGATTCAAATTCAAGTTGGATCAAACATAAATTAGGTCAATTTAAGTTGGACTAAGTTTAGACAAATCAAATTAGGATAAGATGGTTCATGCAGGATCAAATTATATCAAGACATGTATCAATCTAAACGAGTTATGATTAGGTTAATTTGAATTGAAAAAAAATTGATTTATTCGAGTTGTACCAAGTTAAGATTAGGTTAATTTGAATTGGAAAGAAATTGATTTATTCGAGTTGTACCAAGTTGAGATAGAACTAAAATTGAGTTGAAAATCTAACTTTTTATTATTACTTATTTCTATTTTTTTAAAATATATAGATATTATGAATAGCATATTTGTCATTATTTAAATATATAGATATTATCTTGGTGATTATTGGAAATTAACAGCATTCATGTTTTGGTAGAATTATGTAAGCATTTTTTTTTCATATATCAAACACATCATAATATAACTGTTCTTCTTCTGACCTTCATTACTTTTTAATTAATCAAATCTACACGACTTAGATAGCTATAGTTACCTGATTTTGAAATCAGCAATTTGATTGTTAATGCAACTGGTTACCAATTAGTTGGCATGCTGTCATCCATTGCCTAACAGTTTTATGGAGTTATTTATGTTGAAAAGAAGGAAGTTGAAGGTTTAAAAATAGTTCACATGATAAAAAAGATAGGTTGGGGGAACACTATATAGCCTTTACTTGCTTAATGCTTATGTAAGCCATGAATTGGATTCTCGTGTCCCTCACACTAAAGTTCTTGCTACATAATTTGTCTGAACCAATTTGAAAATATCCTTAGGCTTCTCTTAATTAAAGCCACATGACGCATACTTCGTTAAAGATTCTCCATTACTAAAACTAATGCTAAAGAACATGCTAGCTATGGATTCTGATACAAATATAATGGAGGATCGTGTGCTTATAGCTTGTTAGCTGGATTAAGCCCTTTAAACGGAAAAACAGAGACCCTGATATATAATACACATGCAAAAGTTGACCACATCATGTTCTTTCTGTTAGTATATTTACTTTAGAAAAACTTTAGGGTTAAGGTACCATGCTTATTTAGAGCGCGTAGAAGAAAAAGGTGTATTTCAAAATAAACATATAACAGATTTTTCGCACACAGAACCTTCTAATCCTACATATTGAAATTGGTTACTTGATGCATGCAACGTTATATACTTCAGTTATTTAGCTGTGTTTTTTAATGTCAAAGCTGTTGAATAAAGTTACTTTTTATAGGGCGAAAGGCTAAAAATAGAAGTTTATTTTATATCAACTATCAACTTATGGTATGTATCAATTGAGGAAAGCCCATGTGATAAAAAACCAGCTTTCTTTTGAGGGAGTGAAGGGAAAAACATAGCAGATTTCATCAAAGTATCAGGGCTCTTCTCAAGATTATTATTAATTTATCGAAATATACATATTATTGTAGACTCATGTGTAATAAATATTTTTTTTTCAGTTCATGTAGACTCTACATCCCAAAAATAACATGAAACAGTTGATAAATATTCAGGTTTTTCTTATGAGTAGGAGAGTTATTCCTTGAAGATGTTTTACTATTATAAAGTTTCATCAATACACAACTTATATAAGATATATAAAATCATATCATTATGTACTACTTCTATAAAAATTAGAAAATATATTGATACTAAAGTCGTGTTTCATAGACTATAATAAAAGTAATAATTAACATGATTTATGGAAAACAAAAGTTGTGTTTTGATGCATGTTTTTTTTTTTTTTAAATCTTCTCC
>Ga0209700_103699_pt1 | contig 28844 bp, 18 predicted proteins | sample SiratroredBW_FD_187528 | JGI IMG/M metagenome (GOLD analysis project Ga0209700, IMG submission 187528) | Root nodule microbial communities of legume samples collected from California, USA - Siratro red BW (SPAdes) (version 2) | ecosystem: Host-associated > Plants > Roots > Nodule | place: USA... | reverse complement strand
TATTATTATTATGATTATTAAATTTGTATTACTATTATTAATATTATTATTAGTTTTATTAATATTATTATTATCATTGGTATTATTAATAATATTATCATTATTATTATTAATATTAATATTAATAATATTATTAATATTATTGCTAAAATTATTGTTTTCATTATTATTTCTAATATTGTTAGTTATAATATTATTATAATTATAATTATTATTATTATGAGTATTATATTTTTTTCAAATTATTAATTTTGTTTTTAATATTTTTAATGTTTTTAATATTATTAATATTTATACACAAAATATTATTAATGTTATTGATAACATTATTATTATTATTATTTATATTAACATTATTAGTTTTTTAATATATGGAATATTATTAATACTTCTATTAATATTATTTATATTTACATTAATAATATTTTTAATATTACTATATTTTTATTACCCGTATTAATATTATTAATAATATCAGTATTTTAAATTTTATTAATTTATTATTATTATTATTATGAATCTTATTAATATTATTTTTATCAATATTATTAATATTATTATTGATATTATTTATATTATTGTTAATATTATTATGATTGTTTTTAATAAAAATGATAATAATAATAATATTATTAATAATAATATTATTATTAATATTAACAATCATAATAAGAATAATAATAATCATAATATTATCGTATTCGTTTGTCTGGCGCAGTGGTTAAAGTCTCCCTTTTACGTTGCAACTTATAAAGAATTTTAGTTTTATTATTTATTTTAATTTGATGTTTTTATGTTGTAGTTAAACATTCTTCCTAAACATCCAGTCCCGTAGTATTCTTAAATTACTGAATTGAGTGAGATTCCATGGTAATATGAAAAAAACACAAGTTTTATGTAACACCTACAATCATCATCAAATCATATCTCACCCATCTTGGCTTATTTGTTAACAAGAGATTTAAATTTATCAAATGGCAACCGAAAAATATAGTTTAAAATGCTGATAAAAGAATTTAACAGTAAAACAACATTCAAGTAATAAAAGATTCTAAGAAGAAGAAAAAAACAAGTCTCTCTACTACTTCTCTTTAATGAAGAAAAATGTATAAATGAATAAGTTTTACCCTTAAGATTACCATTTCATTTATTAAGGAATCTTATTGTATGAGTGTTGCTCACTAAATTGAGAGTAGTCGTTTCCAAAAGAAAGAAGTCAGAACATTTTATAATTTAGATGAAACTTTTAAAAAAGGTGTGATTGTTGTTAATGATGGGTGGATTTATAGTTATTACTAAAACTGGATCAATGTTTTTGAACTCTAGATAAATTTAGTAAAAGTAAAAGATAAAGATTTTAATATTAATCACATGAAAATAGGTTTGGTCAACAAATAAGGGAGTATAACTGTTAATGATGTAGCTAAATGTAAGGTTCTTTATATCAGAATTTTTTTAAACTATTCGACTCTTTATAGTGAACACCTTAAATCTTACCATATAAATATTTGCGGAGTCAAAAGATACTAAAATAAATAGTGATACTTAAATGTTTTTTAGATTATACAAATTACAACAAATGCTACCTTATTAAAAAAAATTCATTGTGGTACATTCTATGATATCATCCATGTTCAATAACTTTAAGTCCGTAAAGTTAATTTTTGTTACTCTGATAGAATTTGAGTCAACCATAGTCATGATAAAGAGTTTAGTTTGGATGAAGGACTCTTATTAGTAATAAATAATCCTTTTACAAATATAGGATAATGTGAATAATGTACAATTTGTGAAAGAACTTTGTTCACTTAATTAGTGTGAAGGTTAATCGTTCATCTTCTTTCTCCGTCTTAGTTCTCTATTTATGATGCTATTAAGAAAATTTCTCTTATATGAAATTGAATATTCATCTTTTTAACGAGATGGTGTTAATATTAATTGATTGTTGGTCTAAAAATAACATATCTCTAAATTGGCTTGCTCATTCTTTACATCTAAAGTAATATATTATATAGTTAAATTAATATAAGGTAGGAAGACTTAGTTTATGTCAAATTACAACTGTATTACCAACATTCTCTCAAGTTAATAAAAACTATAGAAACTCTCTATGACCCTTCCTAATTATGGCGTGAATTGGCCAAGTCCCCTACAAGTTACAATTGCTTCCGACAGCTTAAATTCACCCGGTATTTCACGTGTCTCTGTACTTAAAAAGATGTGACGGACATGACCAACCTGCATGTGTGCACAAATGAGCATTATTGTTGGATGAAAAAGGTTGTTCATTACAACCATATTTAATACTCAAACACATGATGATAAAGAAGAATAACAAGTGGTTGGAGGAAGTATATAATCAAATAGCAAGGGCTAACCACAAGGGCTAACCAAGGAGGAAGCTAGAGAACAAGGTTATTTTCAATAGAGAGGCCAATGATAACATAAACAAATGAAATTAGGTTAAAATAAAAGGAAGATGAGCATTGAAAGTATTTTCTTCTTTTGCCTCTCTACATTCCCTTCTGTGAATTCTTTCTTTTTTCTTTGAATTCTTCTTATTCTTCTTCCTATACGTAGGTGAGCGAACTTTAAATTCTCTTCCGCTATCTCCATATTCATTCTGATAGTTGCTGAATACTTTGTTTTCTTTTACATTACCATCTCCGACTCTTACCCACTCATCCCTGGGTGGTGAATTTGTTTACGTATAATATTCTGCTGTCCTTCAATAAATACCATTACGTATCAGATTTTTATATAAAAAATTATGCGTGAAATTGGTATGCTTAATTATATATTAAATCATTCATAATAAAAAAATATGCAAAAAAATATATTTGTCAAAATAATTAAAAAGACTAAATAACTTTTTCTTAATTTATTTTTGAAAATCTCTTGGTGAAAATTTCATCCAACTTTTAACAATTTTTATTATATGTGGAAATTTTAATGAAAATTGTTTATAATTTTAAATGTGTAAGAACTTGTTTATGAGTGTTAAAGAAGAATAATTACAATTGTATTTTAAGTTGAATTTAAAAATTATAAATAAAACCAATCAGTTTAATTTTTCAGTCATCTAAAACCAAAGTCTATCAAATCGTCTTACTTTCTTTATATTCTCTCCATGTTTTTCCTAAGGTTATTTTCTTCATTATTTGTGACTAATTCTACGAATTACGAAATGGTTAAGATAAAATAATGTAACATCGCAAATTAACACTGTTTTATTCTAACAAGTAATTTGAACATGCATACATATATACATACATTATAATATATCCAAGAAGAATGTACATAAAAATACTTCTCTTTTCTTAGGAATTTTAAAACAAAATATATTTACATATAAATATAATGAAGAGTTTTTCAAAATCTAAAGAAAATCTGCAGCAGACTCAATCAAGAACATCCTCTACTGGTTCATCTGCAACATTGTTTAGTCCCGTGTATAACACGATCATCAAAGATAGAAAACAAATGCACAAAGACAAGCAAGAAAGGGTAAGGTAATAATTAAAAGATTTCTCATATAATCTAAATTGATCACATATAAGTAATATTTAACACATAGTAATCCATTCATATCATCAATCATCCAACTAATCTAAAAATATGAACTCATGATCTCAAATAATATACATAGACTCAATTCTACTTCTGAAAGACTCGTGCCTTGGATAGACCTCGAGATATGTATTTGTCATACAACTCCAAATCGTAAATCCATACAGTCCCCAATCAATGAATCAACAATCTTGTATGACAAGGTTAGTCCCCTGAGACTTTCCTGACCAGCTATATTTCAACTACAGTAACCCAGTTCAGGCCTCCTTCGACTCTCACTACCTTCATCTATTTGATTCATATTACTAGTAAAGTCAGAATATCAATCGTTATTGATCAAATCCTTAGACAATGCACATCCTAATTGACCTAGACACTGGTATTTTCTTTCCTGAAAATACTATGTCTTGACCACTTGATTAAATACTTTAACAATATCATATATTTTTGCTCATTCATTCACTTTTCAATCTCAATCTCAAATGTCTCAAGAATTTCTTCCATTCTTAGATGAATCATAGCACCAACCAAATCTAATCATTCAAACCTATCAACTCATTTAGAAGAAGCAATCTCATTCTACTAACTTATTATCAAAAATAAATTAACATATTACAACATATCTAAATATAGGATGCCAACTCCTTGAATTACACTCAAAATCAGTTTATGCCAATAAATTTAGTTCAAAAATCCATCCACACTTACATCATCATCACAAGTCATATTAAATGTTACCTCAATCAAATCAATCTATAGATATTACACTACTACATTCAAGTATTATTCTACTACTTAATCACATCGATTAATCACACAAATCAAACAATCAAACTCATTCAGTGTGTTCAATGACCAGTTCAGAAAACCTTCAACACTGATGATCAAAGATTTATACATTCAAGTCTTCTATCTTAGGTTCTATGTGAAGATAGCTAATTCGTATAAAACATGTAATTAGTTTCCCTTACCTGGCTTAAGCAGAGCAATCTTCAAAAGAGCTCCCAAGCCTAAAGTTCATACAGGATCTCCTAACCTGCATCATAGAGCTCTAATCAATGATCAGACTATATCACTACGATCATAAACTAACAGAGACCTATTCTGATGTATTAGATGTCACATGCATGTTAGTCTGCTAGAGTAGCTAAGAACACTAGAAAATTGACTTAAAGGAAATGAGTAGAAAATAAAGCTACTCTATTTAAGAATCTGATCGAATACTTTTGCTCTACTGGAAGCTAGGATTCTAGGGCCAGAATTCTAGAGAGAAGGTACAGAAGAAAAATGGGATTCTATTCTAGAAAGATGGTGGTTTTATATAAATAAAATCTGAATAAGTAGTTTTCCTATTTATATAAATTTTTCTTTTTAATAATAAAATATTCAAATGTCATTTTACTAATGCCACTTTTATTCTTAGACTATTCCCTAAGTCTTAACAAATTTATACTCTAAAGTAAATTTCTAGGATCTTACAAAATATAACCTAAATATAAATTAAATTTAAATATTGCTGATGTTGTTTTATTGAAAGTGTGTTAAGTACTAGTAAACTTGAATTAGAAATTAGAATGATTAAATTATTTTAATTTAAAAATTGTATCAATAAATTATAGATTTGTTAGACGTGATATAATTGAAATGTTAGTTTGAATTGAATGTTGGGGGTGATAATGGGTGTGTAGACTTTTAGATTGTTGTAAGTGTAGAATTTTAGAGTACTAAATATTGGTTTTCATTTGATTTATAGGTTTTAGGTCCTTTGAAAACATCATATTAATGGGACCAATATAGTTTTTATTTGGACTGAAATTAATATGCAAATAGCTAAAAATGAAGAATATCGAATTTTAATCAACTGTAAATAGTCTTTTGTTTGTTGATATTTGCATACGTTTGGATGTTGTTTGTCCTTCTCTTTGTTTTACTTACAAAACCATATATGTAAATATGTTTCTAGATTTAATCTTCTGTTATGAGTGATTGTTAAATAGGCTCTGTTTATCTTTCATAAGATGGTTTTTTTTTTTTTTTTTTTTTTTTTTTTTGTGTTGTTTTTTTTTTTTTTTTTTTTTTTTTTTTTTTTTTTTTTTTTTTTTTTTTTTTACAATATAATACACAAATTATTTAAAACTAATTAAAATGAAATAAATCCAGTATTTATAAGTATTAAAATATAATTGTAAAATAGTAAAATAAATATTATAAATGATATACTAGCTAAAATAAACGATATGATATAAAAGTATGAAAATAATAATAAGAATAATAGCAAACTTATTTTCTAATATCTTATTTATTAAAATATTAAACAATAATTTTTACTTCGTGTAAAAAAATTTTAAATAGTAAAATCATATATAATAAATGAATAAACAATAAAATAATATTTATACAAAAAAATTTAAAAAACCTTAATAAATATTTTATAAACAAAATAAAAATAAAAATGAAACTTAAAAAAGCATACTAACTACTAAAAAACTTATTTGCGAAACATTTACATTATTAGTAATCAATACCATCACATTAGTTTTTCAATGCAAAATATGGGAAATATAACCCTAAATTTTTCCTTTCTCTTCCCAAAGTTTATGTTGCTCATGGCATGCACATCAATTTCAATTCCAAAGCAAAAATAATATCTTGTTAAATGGTTTGATATGTTGGGCGGTGAGTTATTCGTGGGGATTAATTCTCACGACTATCAACTCATAAAAAGAAACACCATTTAAAATATTTGTTCGAAATTAACATTTACTTATTCAGTTTTTTACACAAGTGAACATTAAAAACATACAAAATAATTTTTATTTTTATTATTTTATCCACCATTTAAATAAAGAATATTAAAAGGTAAACAGGGATGCAAAATGTAACTGAAGGAAAATCAGGTTACTTTGGATCAAATTAATTATTTTTTAAAATAACATGTTAATCCTATTTAATCTTTACATATATATAATTTATCACTTAAAATATGCCAACACTAAAATAAAAATAAAATTTTATAAAGAAAATTGAAAATTTTATTTAGGATCAAAATGAAAACGTATAAATTTATTAGAAAAAAATACATGTTAATCTTCATCAATCATTAAAATGTTATTTAAGCCCGTTGTATGATTCATATTTAAAGTAGTATGCTTAACATCTATATCATATAAAACTTCTATGTTGAAATATGTTAACATGATATAAAATTTAAGAAATTAATTTTAAATAAGATCTTATATTATAAAAAATATTTTCTATTTTAATAAAACATTAAAGTATGAATATTATCAAAATAAATTAGTACATTGTAAAATTACTATTAAAAATAATGATAACCTAAGAATGTCAATAAATAATAAGAATCAAAACAAAATTGTTTTTTCTATTAAAATCAAATGATAAATATTATTCAGTAACATAAGAAATCACAAATTTAAGTGAACCAAAATATTATTTAATTCATCTTTTATTTTTGGATAATTTTTTTTAATTATATTTTATTTTCAAATTGTTGTATATTTTTTTATATCGTAAATTAGTTATTAATATTATTTTATATCTTACGATATCTCTATTCAAGTTTAAAATAAAACAAAAGAACACATTTTTGAAAGGGCGGCAAACACAATGATGGGTTGTACAGGAACATCTTGACAATAATTTTAATGATTTAACAAGTATAGTAACTATCTTGCACAATTGTAGTAAATATATCACTTCATAGGTACTTGAGTTTATGTTGTGATGTGGACATCCAAACTCAACTTCAAAAGACCTATAATGAGAAAACGCAAGTCCACGAAATAAAAAATGAAGTTCAGGATCCAATTTAAGATTTAGGTGAGCCCGTGACTAGAGGAAGACTTAGGAAGATCCAAGAAGCTTTACAGTACAAGGTGACCCATCTGTTGAAGGCTCAACTATTGAAGGATAACTATATCGAGGAGACTAGACTAATTACATATCTCATGGGCTTAAAGAACTAACAAAAGGGCTAATAAGGATCTTAATTTAATTAATTTTTTTATTTATTTACTTTCAAATGAGATAGACTCAAGGCCTGTATTTAAATATTATTGGGAATTCAGAAGAACAAATGACATATTTTGCAAAATGGTGAGTGAATCTCCTGGGTTCTTGGTTGAACTAACTCTTAGACTTATCAAGAATTTTCTATTTCTTTGTTGTGTCTCTGTAGCTTATCTTCTTCCATAGAAGTGACACTGCTTCCCTATCACTTATTCTACTTGAAACCCTACATTTCAATAAATTCAAGTTCCTACCCTAGATCAGTCCGTTCTTGAATCCCAACAGACGGGTTCACATTGTTTGGTTTCAGAGCTCAGTTCTAGGGCAAGGATTGAGATGGCTTGGAGAAATTGGTAAAATCCTTCCTTTAATTTTACTGTCAATATCATTGTAAGTTAGTGGTTGAACCATTGCAAAAGTAAGATTGTAAAAAAAAAAAAAACTGAAAAAAAATCGAAAAAGAAAAAATTTGTGGCTGAATGGTTCATGTGATTACAACATAAAGTCAAGTATCTATGAAGTGATATATTGACTACAATTGCGGAGGATTGGTATTATACTTGTTAGGTAATTAAAATTGTCATCAAAGTGTTCCTCTTTATCCCATCTTTGTGTTTGTTGCCCTTTTATATATATATATATATATATATATATATATATATATATATATATATATATATATATATATATATATATATTTGTTTGTTGGAATTACTCTTATTGGGTGGATTGTTCTTGAAAAGGTCTTGTTGATTTGTTTAAGAACTCAAGGAGATGGAAAAAGACAAAAGAGTTATATTATATAAAAAGAAGCCTAAAGTGAGTGCAAACACTTGAGTGTTGAGTTTAAACACGCGAGGAAGAGGCAGTGAGGATATATTACTTGTTACTTCTAATCATTTTTTTAATTTAAGTATGTAAGGTGCAGGTGCTAATCCTTCCTCTTCAGAAATCACCCTTTCAACACCACAAATGCAAGCTTTAACTCAATATTTTGAGAGATTAATGAGACAACAGAATGATGAGCTCCATGAGAGGTTGGACCAAATGGCAAATAGAGACAATCATGAAGACAGTAGGAGGAAAAAGAAGAAATAATGATGGTGAACTGCATCAAAGTAGAATGGAAGGAGTAAAGCCTAAAATCCCATCATTTAAGGGAAAAGGAGACTTAGAAGCATACTTGGAATGGGAACTGAAAATTGAATATTTGTTTTCCTATTACAATTACACTAAGGAATAGAAAGTCAGGATGGCAGCAACTGAATTTTTTGATTATGCACTCATTCAGTGGAACAAGTATCAAAAGGAGAGGCGGAGAAATGAAGAACCAATGGTAGAAACTTGGGGTGAGATGAGAAGTATCATAAGGAAAAGATATGTTCTAGCTAGTTACAATATAGATTGCAGCTTAAACTCCAAAAAATTGACTCAAGGCAATAGGAGTGTTGAAGAGTATTTTAAGGACATGGAGATTACCATGATTAGAGCTAAAATTGAGGAAAACAATGAAGTGACTATGACTTGATTTTTGAGTGGTTTGAATAGTGATATAAGAGATATTATAGAGTTGCAAGAATATGTTGAGATGGAGGATTTGTTGCATAAGGCCACTTAGGTTGAACAACAATTCAAGAGGAAAAGTATTGCAAGAAGGAGCTCTTCCAACTTTATCCCAAGTTGGAAGGACAAGTCCAGGAAGGAAGGATCCTCATCCTCCAAATTTACTAAGGCGGTTCCATACAGAAAAAGCTTTAAAGAGTTATAATGAGAAGACCACTAAAACCAGGGATGTAAACTGCTTTAGGTGTTTCGGAAGTGGGCATATTACTTCTGAATGTCTTACTAAGAGAATCATTATCTTTAAGGATAATAGAGAATATACGAGTGAGTCTTATGGTAGTGAAGAAGATGAGGAGGAAGAAATAGAGGTGGAAGTAATGGAAGGTGGTTTATTGATGATTAGGAGGTTGTTGGGAAGTCAACTACATGCTTTGACCCAATCCCAAAGAGATAACATTTTCCATACCAGATGTTATATCAATGGGAAATTGTGCTTTTTGATTATTGATAGTGAAAGTTGTACCGATGTGGCTAGCTCTAGATTGGTGTCCAAATTAAATTTGGAGAGTAAGCCACATCCTAGGCCATACAAAATTCAATGCCTTAGTGAGGATGGAGAGTTGTTTGTGAATAAACAAGTGGAGGTGTGCCTTTCCATGGGACAATACACTGACAAGGTGCTCTGTGATGTGGTTCCAATGGAGGCAAGTCATATCCTATTAGGGAGACCATGGCAATATGATACAAGGGCAATACATGATGGATTCACAAATAAGATTTCTTTCATACACAATGATAAGAAAATTATTCTTAAACCATTATTTCCTAGAGAGGTTTGTGAGGACCAAATAAAATTGAGAGAAAGAAGAATTCAAGAGAAAGGAGAAAAGAGTGAAACACATAAAAAGAGTGGAAACAAAAAGAGTGAAACACTTGAGAGCAAAATAAATTGTTTGGTGAGAGAGAGAGTGAGGCGAAGAAGGTGTTGATGTCTAATAAGCTACTTCACTTATTGTATTGCAAAAATAATATTTTGATTGCTAACAACTCTAATGAACTTGTTGTTCCTACTAGTGTTGAGTTTCTTTTACGTTTATATAAGGATGTGTTCTCAAAAGAAATTCCAAATGGACTACCAGGAATTGAACACCACATTGATCTCATTCCTGGAGCTTCTTTACCCAACCGATCAGGTTACAGGAGCAATCCACAAGAGACTCAAGAAATTCAAAGGAAAGTTGATGAATTGATGAGCAAAGGGTGGATGCAAGAAAGTATGAGCCCACATGTTGTTCTCGTGATATTGGTGCCTAAAAAAGATGGGACTTGGAGGATGTGCACAAACTACAGGGCTCTCAATAATATCACAATCAAATACAGACATCATATTCCCAGGTTAGATGATCTCCTTGATGAGTTACATGGTGCTTGTGTGTTTTCTAAGATTGATTTGAAAAGCGGGTAACATCAAATTAGGATAAGGGAAGGGGATGAGTGGAAAACTGCATTTAAGACTAAGTATGATTTGTATGACTAGCACGTGATGCCTTTTGGGCTCATGCCCCAAGCAATTTTATAAGATTAATGAACCAGGTCTTAAGGGAATTATTGGGCAAGTTTGTTGTGGTATATTTTGACGATATTCTGATTTATAGCATTGATATTGATTTGCATGTTGAGCATTTGAGTGTTGTAATGAATGTACTTAGAAAAGAAAAAATATTTGCTAATATTGAAAAATGTACCTTTTGCACTGACCATGTTATATTTTTGGGATTTGTTGTGAGTGCTAAAGGGGTATCAGTGGATGGGGAAAAGATTAAGGTCATTCAAGAATAGCCTACACCTAAAACTGTGAGTGAAGTGAGAAGTTTCGATGGTTTAGCTAGTTTCCATAGAAGGTTTGTTAGGAATTTTAGTACCTTAGCTGCACCTCTTAATGAGATAGTTAAAAAGCATGTGGGATTTAAGTGGGAAGAGAAACATGAGAAAGTCTTTGTTGCCCTTAAGCATAGGCTAACTAATGCTCCCATTCTTGCATTACCAAATTTTACAAAATCTTTTGAAATTGAATGTAATTCATCTAATGTGGGCAGTGGAGCTGTCTTAAACTATTCCACTTATGACAAGGAATTGTATGCTTTAGTACGTGCGTTGCAAACTTGGCAACATTATCTTTTGCCCAAAGAATTTGTAATTCATAGTGATCATAAATTCCTTAAATTTTTGAAAGGACAATGTAAGTTAAATAAGAGACATCTCAAGTGGGTTGAGTTCCTTGAACAATTTCCGTGTCATTAAACATAAAAAAAAGGAAAAGGGAACATTGATACTGATGCATTATCTAGAAGACATGCATTACTTTCTACTCTTGGAACTAAAATTTTTGGACTTTAAACTTTGAGAGAGATGTACTTGCATGATGCTGAATTTTCTAAAATATATACTACTTATGAAATACTATAGGCACAATGATTACTTATTTAAAGAGAAAAGATTAGGTGTGTCTAAGTGTTACATAAGGGATTTACTAGTAAGAGAGACACATGCAGGTGGTTTGATGGGACGTTTTGGGGTACAAAAGACTTTAGAAACATTGCATAAGCATTTCTATTGGTCCTGTATGAAGCATGACATGTATAAATTTTTTACCATTGCATTATTTGTAAAAAGGCAAAATCAAAAGTAACGCCACATGGTTTATATACACCCTTACCTATACCTGACTATCCTTGGATTGACATTTTTATGGACTCTGTCTTAGGATTAACACGAACAAAAAAATGACAGAGATTATATTTTTGTTATTGTTGACAGGTTTTCAAAAATGACACTTTTCATACCTTGCAAGAAGACAGATGATGCAAGTCATGTAGCTGACTTATTTTTCAAGGAAATTGTGAGACTTCATGAAGTGCCTAGGAGTATTATAAGTGATAGGGACACTAAGTTTCTAAGTCACTTTTGGAGGACATTGTGGGATAAGCTTAGTATTAAATTATTTTTCTCTACTACTTGTCATCCACAAACTGATGGACAAATTGAGGTAGTGAATAAAACATTAGGCATTTTTCTTAGGACTATTCTAAAGAAGTCTTAAGTCATGGGACGAATGTTGCCTCATTTAGAATTTGTTTATAATAGGTTTGTTCATAGCACAACTAATTGTTCACCATTTGAAATTGTGTACGGATTTAATCCTTTAACACCAATTGATTCACTACCTATGCCTAATATTTCTATTTTTAAGCATAAGGATGCACGGGCTAAAGCTGATTATGTGAAAAAGCTGCATCAGCGTGTGAAGGCACAAACTGAAAAGAAAAATAAAAACTATGCCAAGCAACCTAATAAAGGAAGAAAAAAAATTGTTTTTGAACCCGATGATTGGGTTTGGGTTCATATGAAGAAAGAAAGATTCTCTGAGCAAAGGAAGTCCAAACTCCAGCAAAGAGAAGATGGTCATTTTCAAGTGTTGGAGAGGATTAATGATAATGCTTATAAAGTTGATCTATCGGGTGAGTATGGAGTAAGTGTCACTTTTAATGTATTTGATTTATTTCTTTTTAATATTGGGAATGATTCTCAACATTTGAGGACAAATGCTTTCCAAGAAGGGGACAATGATATGGATATCCAAGCTCAACTTCACAAGACCCATGATGAGAAAGCCCAAGTCTACAAAATAAAAAGTGAAGTTCAGGATCCAATTAAAGACTTAGGTGGGCCCATGACTAGAGGGAGACTTAGAAATATCCAAGAAGCTTTGCAGTGCAAGGTAACCCATCTGCTGAAGGCTCAACTATTGAAGGACAACTATATGGAGTAGACTAGACTGATTACATATCCAATGGGCTTAGAGAACTAAGAGAAGGGCTAATAAGGATTTTATTTTATTTTATTTTTATTTATTTACTTTCAAATGAGACAAACTCAAAGCCTATATTTAAACATTTTTAGGAATTCAGAAGGACAGATGAGATATTTTGCAAACTGGTGAGAGTGAATCTCCTGGGTTCTTGGCTGAACCAACTCTTAGACTTATCAAGGATTTTTCATTCGCTTATGGCGTCTTTAAGGCTTATCTTCTTCGATAGAAGTGGTGCTGCTTTCCCTCACCTATTTTACTTGAAATCCTACGTTCCAATAAATTCAAGTTCTTACTCTAGATCGGTCTGTTCTTGCATCCCAACCGACAGATTCACATCATGTTGTAATCTTATAAACTATTCAGCCACAACAATTTTCTTCATTTTTTCTTTTTTTTTTTACGAGCTTGACTTTTGCAATGGTTCAACCAATAACTTACAATGATATTGACAGTAAATTTTTTTTTCCATTTCTCCAAGTCATCTCAATCCTTTTCTAAAATTGAGCTCTGGAACCAAATGATGTAAACTCATCTGTTGGGATTCTAGAACGGACAGGTTTAGGGGTAGTAAATTAAATTAATTGGGAAGTAGGGTTTCAGGTAAAATGGATGATAGAGATAAACAACGTCACTTTCATATAAGAAGATAAGTCGTAGAGACGCCACAAGAGAATGAAAAACCCTTGATAAGTCTAGGAGTTGGTTCAACCAAGAATCTAGGAGATTCACTCTCACCAATTTGCAATATGTATCATTTGTCCTTCTCAATTCCTGAAAATGTTTAAATACAGATTTAGGTTATGAGTTTGCTTCATTTAAAAGTAAATAAATTAAAATCCTTATTAGCCCTTATCTTTGTTCTCCAAGTCCATTACATATGTAATAAGCCTAGTTTCCTCCATATGGTTGTTTTTCAATAGTTAAGCCTTCAGCAAATAGGTTACCTTCTACTACAAAGCTTCTTTGGTCTTCCTAAGCATTCATCTAATCATGAGTCTACCTAAGTCTTAAATTGGGTCTTGGACTTTATTTTTTGTTTTGTAGGCTTAGACTTTCTCATAACAGGCTTCATGGAATTGAGTTTGGATGTCCACATCATTGTTTAACCTAGATTGATGGGAAAAAAAGTCACGAGTTGATGAAATTGTGGTGTTGCTTATTTAAACTAGAAAGATTTTGGGCATGGGATGAGAGAAATAATAGCTTTTGTAGCATGTGGCGTAAATAAAAGTTGTGTGCTGTATGCTTAATAACGTAGGGGAGAGAGTGAGAGAATCTTATAAAAATTAGTAATAAATTTAGTTATTACATACATTTTTTAATTTGGATTTCAATGTGTTTTGGTCAAACTCATTTAGGTACTAGGTGAAGGATGAAAGGTTGGATAAGCAATCGAGATTAGAGATTTTTCAAACTAATATGGTTATTGGATGATGATTTGGTGAAACATTACTACAACATAAAATAATTATATGAACCTTTTAATTTTATTAGTCAAAAAATTGATAAAAAAATGTATGGTTAAAAATTTGTGCGTTTTTTCCTTTTTGTTCCATACCACATATAATCCTAATGAAGTTAAGTATAAAATATGTGGTACATTGTAGGGAATTACACATATAGATGACAAATTTCCATTACCCCATGATCCTTCAACCCACTTTTGGCAAAAAAGTTGGTTGCAGATTTATTGTCAAATTTTTTTCCTTCCAACATAGCTTCTTGTACTCAATCTTCTTCTGTCCTGAGAAAATTATAAGAAACTTCTTCCTAGCGATAACTTTCTCAACAATTCTAGTTCCCTTGTATACATTCTTCCATCCATCATAATAACATGTTTGCTCGTTGTCACACGTATTTTACTAGCAATGAACATATGCTTCATAAGAAGTTTCTGCCCAAACAAACGAGATATGATATCGTGTTTCTTCAACAACATAGTGTTTCTTCATAATATCTTCACCAATCTTAGATAGATAATTTGATTCCTCAAGAGGTAGCTTCCAATACCACACGTTGCAAGAGTTCTATTGATATTAAGATCATGATGAAGTTATTTCACATAAACTTGATGCCCATTATGTATATGAATTTATGTAGCAATATGCTTCTAGGTAGAATTTGTCATTATTTAAGGTTCCATTGTAGCAAAAAGATCATTGTAGCAAATAATGCATCTAATAAAATCATTATATTAATCGATATTCTTAATAAAAAAAAAACTAATTCAAAATACAATTGAATAATATAACAAAATATTACTTTTTTGGGTGATAGTTCGCGAATACGTGAAAATATCTTAATTTATCCTGATCATATTTTAAATAAAAATAACAACATTTTTCAATATTATTTTCTTACACATATCACTCATTCTATGCACATGGTGTTAGAACTTAAAGTAATTACTTTTGAGAGAAAATAAAACCTTTGGATGCTAGTTCTTGTACATAGATAATTTATTTGCTATTTGATGATTACTGCTCTCATCCTCTACTCTTGATAACTAAACTATCTGCATAATGATTTCACATTCACAAGTAGGAGTGACATGTTTAGAATCAAATCTATGTTGATTTGGCATGGATTATATATCACTTGCACATGATAAAGTGCTCACAGGATTTTTTTTTTTTTTTAAGTGGCTCTTGCCTCATTTATAATAATTGGCCATGTGCGTCTATCATTAAAGACTCACTTGAGAATCAAGTTGAATCATTCCATTCAAATACTTATTAAAGAAATGTTTGGTAGAAACATTAAAAATAATTAAAAATAAACATGCTAGGATTAGCAGCTTTATTACATATAGGAGTTTGTTTGGTAGATGGTTTTAAATTAATGGGATAAAGACGGCATGCTCTTTATTATCTGATTTATAGAAATATATTGAAACAAACAAAACAGTGTAATTAGAAATGATTTCATTCAAAATGTAAAAAGAACAATCAAACTTAAAAAAGTTATAAAAGCTCATTATTACAACAATAGATTTTTCAATTATTTTGTATATTATAAAATAACTATAAAATTGATATAGATATTATTGATGTGTAAGCAAAAAAAAAAAAATGAGAAAAATGAATTCGGTAAAATGGTCATTTGTAGGCCAAAATAATTTATGGATTTAGGTGTAAAAGATCTATAAAATTTCAACAATAGGCGTTAATGGCAGAATGCAAATAGAGATTTGTAATGGAAAATACCAGGGTATGGAAAAGTATTTTGAAGTCTAAATATGAGGACTGGAGAGTGTTAAGTCGACAAACTGTTACTAAATATGAATATATTTCAATACTTTTTTTTTTTGACAGATTCTTGAAATAATGGGGTTATTCTTGTTAAAAACTTTTCAAGATTGTAAAATAACTCAATTTCTAAGTTGTTAGCAATTTCAGAAATAGGTAAATGGACTAATGCTAGATGGGAACGGAGAAGGGAATGATTTACATATGGAAATTAATTGAGGTAGAAAACTTTACAAATCTAATTCAAGAATATATATTTCTCAATTATACATGGCCCTAATCTTTGAAAGTGGGAAGGAGATGAAAATGAGGTATATTACATAATAACTTTGATGGTGAGATTGATGAGTTTTTTCAGACAATATGAAAATTTGATGCAATTCCAAACTATTTTGTATGGAGGGTGGCCTGAATTGCATTGGTACCAAAGATAGTCATATACATAAGAGAATACATGTATGTACATTATGTAAACAACAAAATGAATCTCGTCAAAATTTATTTCTTACTTGTAATGTGACTTTTTTAGTCTGGAACTTTTCCTGTAATTGGATTGATTTGGTTTCTATTCAACATAATAATATTTTTCAACACTTTTTTCTTCTCGAGTTTGAATAAAAAAGAAAACTATGTCTTGGAAAACTATGTCGATGACAATAATCAAAGCAATATAAGAACATAAAAATAATGTCATTTTGAGTGATATTATAATAGATGGTGGGGAAATTTTCGCAATGACAATTGAAAAACATATATTTCCAAGTCACACATTATAAGTACAAAATATTGTTATCTAATTGATCTAACTTCTTAGGTTCATAACCTTAAAAGAAGCATAATCTAACTAAGACACATGTCACAAATAAATTTGTTTATAACCAAAGTAATTTCATATGTTCCGATGATACAACTCTCTACGTTGGAAGAGTAACATTTTGGAATTCTCACGACTCGTAAAACTCATGAAAACTTTATTTGTTTAACATACGCTCTTATATAACTTGAATTGACAGAATTTAAGGAGTATTAAGTATAATATAAAGATATTATATTATAGACGTGATTTGCATCTAATCACTTGAAAAATTACATTAATGGAATGCAATTTGATTTATTCGTAGACCTTAAATTCCATTCTTAGAGTTGGTTTTCTGCATGCAGATAACTCCAGAATTTATACAAATATAACTTGCACCATACCAAACAAACTTTGATCTGTTTTATTATAGATTGGAGTCACAGCTCTCTTATCCAACGGCCATAAGGTGCTCTGCACAATACCACAAGCTGCTCTCCACCATTCATGAAAAAAGCACATTATATTTTTAAAATATCTTTGGGAATGTAAAATGACTTTCGCGAAATTAACCTTCTAGAATAAATTTTGGAATTGTAAGATTGACTTTTGAAATTGATATTCCATAATAAATTTGGAGGTGTAAAAATCAATTCTGGAATCTTGTCTCTTAAAATTTAATTTGAGTTCCGAAATTTCTTTTTCAAAAACATGTTCTGGAAATCATATTTTGGTAATCATATTTTGAAATATATTTTGGAAACCCCATTTCGAAAACATATTCTGGAATTACATTTTTGCAACTCAATTTTTTCACCACCAAATACTTCTTTGGAATGAAAATTCCACATAATTTTTGAAATCTCTTTTCTAAGTTGAAAAAAAAAACATCACAAACTTGCAATTACATAACCACACGAGGACCGCAGAGATCACGGTACATCACCTCAACTTAACCGTCCAACCATAGTAAATATATCCTAACTAAACCAAACCTTTCTTGCCAAAATCCAAACCAAATCAATACTAAATCAAAATTCAGAAATTAATAACAAGAAGACCAATGGAACATAAACCTAGTATCAAAATAATAGCGATGGTTTTTTCCTCCACCTCCATATCCATACATTTTTAAAATTCTTAAACTACCCTCATTAAAATGTATAATGTCTAATTTATCCTCACCAACCTACACTTTCATATATTCCACCCTTCAATTTTTTTAAACTACATCCTCACAGTAAAAAAGAGTCACATCACCATCAAGAGTTGTCGTCGTGTCGTCTGTATCTGTCGTGTTCATCATATCCATCTTCAGTTACCATTGAAGGTATTATAATGTTATTAATGAAAGGTGTAACAGAAGGAGAAGGGAGATGGAAGTGGATGACGTTGTGCGGCGTGAGGTAAAAGGACGGTATTGCGTTTGGTTTCTCTTCTAGATTGCTCAATCCTGAAGATTGAAAAACTTATTCAGAATGATAATAAAAAGGATTAAAATGAGTGAAAAACTTATTTCAATCTACTATTCAATGCATCATCATATTTTTACTTTAAAAGTTGTAAATGTCTGTAATATATCCCAGTCAAAAGTAGCAAAATTGAAATAAAATAATAGCATAAGTTGGTGGCTCCACTGTTATTGGGTGACAAACACCTGTTTTAATTTTAATATCGATAAAAAAATAAAATTTATTATGAAGAAAATAGAGAAAGTGTAAGGAATCCATACAACCTGACTGACTTGACAAGCAGATTAATGAAAGAAAACTATGAGTAGCTATGACACGAAGTTGAGAAAGAACTTGAGACGATGTTGGGTAATCTTTAAAATTTTTTGAAGTGCTCTTCACAGTGGCAGCACAAAACTGGCTGGGCAGCCATTCCACACAGTGTTGGACAATGACAACGACAACGACAATGATGACAGAAGACGCTCTTCACAATGGCGATACAAAGCTGATGCCACAGGTTCAGGTGGCGGTGCAGGTTCAAGTGAAAGAATATATAGAGGTGTAGAGTTAAAAAAAAGGTATAATTGACTATGCAATAAAATAATAAATATAATATGAAAAATCTATAGTTATATGAAGGAGCTGTCCAAATTAACATTGCACTTCCTCAGACAACCCATAACACTAACTCCAACAAACTAAATGACTGGCCCAACTAAAACTCGTTTTGTATTAACCTAGAGGACACTTCTGACCTTTCTTTTCAATGATTAGCTATAGACAGTAATTGATGAGGTAGGAAGCAATTGCCCTCGATAAGTTATTTTATTTAAATACGTCTAGAAATTTGTATTGACAAAAATCTTTGTTTTATTGCGAGTTAAATTTAATGGAACTCAAACCCTTTTAATTTTTAGTTTTTAATATAAGTTTTTATTTAATTACATGATTTTGTTTTTCAGTACTTTTAATATTTATGATATTATCACCTTGTAATTTTTAAATGAGATTTGATTCACATGAAAAAGTGATTTTAAATTTAAAATAAAAAGAACACCTAATTATGATTAATGTTCAGAATAGTTTAATTTGACATATCTAAATCTTTTATATTTAACTAAGTGGTAATATGTAATAAATTTGAATATTCTCAACTAGATTCTTATTTAAAAAATTATTAAGTGCCTAAATTATCTTTTTTTTTTTTTTTTATCCAATTCATCTATCAACTTACACCTTTTCTCATCTTTTCTCTCCAATATATTGACTCGTTAATAAAGTAACTCTTGGAAAGACAATAAGTGAATGGTGCATAGAAAATCAAACAATGAATAGTTAAATAAAAGTATAAAAGTATTTTGAACATTGAAAAGAACAAAATCTTTCAATAGAAATTTAATTAAAAATATTTAAATTTATAAGATAAGTTAGCCAATATTATTATATATCTAAAATTAATTACTTAATTCAAATTTTCAAGAAATTAATATTAAAATCATATAATTTAAATCTATTCATTAAGAAATTAAAATTTGCATAATGAAATTAGTTGATTTAAGTATAATTAGAATAATACTTAATTGATTGCATGAGAGATGATATAGTGAAATCTAATCCTTCTCATCATAAATTACAACCCTAAGCTTTGCATGGAAACTATTCCACAATTTGTAAATAAATTATATTTCTTTTTTCTTTTAGTAGTCCCTTCTTTTAAAGAGACTTAAGAATTGAGTCCGGATTTTCTTTGTGCTTCAAGTTTATTTTTGATATGGTCACCTTGTAACTTTTAAATGAGATTTGATCAACATTAAAAAAATGGTTTTAAATTTAAAATAAAAAAAGAACACCTAATTATGATTAATGTTGAGAATAATTTAATTTGATATATTTAAATCTTTTAGATTTAATTAACTGGTACTATCTTATAAATTTAAATATTTTCAACTAGATTCTTATTAAAAAAATATTTTATTAAGTGTCTAAATAATTTTTTTTTCATGTACGTAATTTGCTATTTGAATTCTGTCATTCCCAATATGACATGGTCATTACTGTTGTCTTCTTTTATCCAATTCACGATCAACTTACATCTTTTCTCTCCAATCTATTGACTCGTTAATAAACTAACTCTTGGAAAGAGAGTAAGTCAACTGACTCTTAAGTAATGGTTACACCAATACAAATCAAACAATGGATAGTTAAATGAAAATATAAAAATATTTAGAAGATTGAATAGAACAAAATCTATTAATAAAAATTCAATATATAAATTTATAAGCTTAAAACTTAATTAAGTTAGTCCATATTTTTATATATCTAAAGTTAAGTATTTCATTCAAATTTTCATGAAACTAATATTAAAATAAAATACTTTCATCAATTTACAAGATGCTTAAAATCATGTGATTTAAATTTATTCACTAAGAAATTAAAATTTGAATAGTTAAGTTGGTTGGTTTAAATATAATTAAAAGAATACTCTCATCAATTTACAAAATGCATTAGGGGTCTTTTTCAATTTTTGAAAATGTTTAAATGGAGATTTAGGTTGAGTTTGACTCATTTGAAAATAAATAAATAAAAATAAATTAAATTAAATTAAAATTCTTATTGGCCCTTTTATTAGTTTATTATATATGTAATCAGCCTAATCTCTTCTATGTGATTGTTCTTTAATAGTTGGGCCTTTAGCATATAGGTCACCTTGTATTGCAAATCTTCTTGTGTCTTGTTAAGTATTTTTCTAGTCATGGACCCACCTAAATCTTGCATTGAATCATGGACTTTATTTTTTACTTCGTGGACTTGGACTTTCTCATCACGGATCTCGTGGAATTGAGCTTGGATATTCACGTTATTTAAAATCAAATATAGAACTTTAACATCACACAAAAAGAAGGAGAGAAAAAAAGAATATGAACAATGCACAATGAAAACAAAAGAGAAGTTAAACAGAAGAAAAAACATCAATAAAATATGAGGATCTAACTTTTTAAATTTTTTATCATCTACATTAAATTTTCGGTATCAAACAGAAATAAATTGAAAAATTCGTGTCAATATTATTTATTATTTGTCATTTAATAAATACCTTAATTGGATTTGTTAATTAGGAAAATAGTGTTTGGAATAAAAGTTGTGATTCTATTTGACAAATAGAAAAGGATGGATAGGTGAGAGAGAACATAATCTCTCTTTTATGTGTTGAAGTTGGGTGGCCTGAAACATTAAATAAGTTGATTTTGAAATAAGAAATTATAGTTTAAAAACCAATTTGAAGTTAGGTGAGAGAGAACATAATCTCTCTTTATGTGTTGAAGTTGGGTGGCGTGAAACATTAAATAAAGTTGATTTTGAAATAAGCAATTATAGCTTGAAAACCACATTTAAAGTTGGACTGGGTGACCTCTTTATTTCATGTTTCATGTCACCATTCTTTGTTTTTTATAGGTTACTCTTTTTTGTGCTTGTCCAGATCCTTTCTTCTATTGTTCCACAAAATTTACAACTAGATGATGTCATATTATCATCTACATTAAATTTTCAGTATTAAATGGAAAATAAATTGAAAAAGTCCTATTAATATTATTTAACATTTAATAAATACTTAGTTTGATATGTTAACTAGAGAAATAGTATTTGCAATAAAAGTTGAGTCTGTGTGACAAATAGAAAAACATTTAATAAATATTTAGTTTGATGTGTAACTGGGAAAATAGTGTTTGCAATAAAAGTTGAGTCTGTCTGACAAATAGAACAACATTTAATAAATACTTATTTTGATGTGTAACTGGAGAAATAGTGTTTGCAATAAAAGTTGAGTCTGTATGACAAATAGAAAAGAATGGGTAAGTGAGAGAGAACATAATCTTTTTATGTGTTGAAATTGGGTGATGTGAAACATTAAATAAGTTCATTTTGAAATAAGCAATTATAGCTTGAAAACCCCATTTGAAGTTGGGTTGAGTGTACTCTTCATTTCATGTGAGGATTTTTTTTTTGTTGTTTTTCATATGTTACTCTTTTTGTGTTGTCCAGATTCTTTTTTCTGTTGTTTCCCATACTTTACAACTGTATGATATTATTTTTTATCAGTTTTGCATGTTCTTGGCAGTATACAATTAAATGATAAGGAATCAAACTTAAATTCAAAGGTCTCAATGTGTACCTAAGTTACATTAATATATTAAGGAAATTTTATCACTTTCAATATATTTGAAAATCCATCTTGTTCAAAATTTATCTGTATTAAGAAAAAAATTTATTAAATAAAAAGATGGTTGAGTCATATTTTAAACATATAACATAATTTGATATTTTACCTTGTTAAAATATTGAATGTATACCGTCTTAAGTAAAATAATAGCTAACGGTAAAAAAAAAATAACATCTGAATAAAAATACATTAAGTTTTTTAAAATATTTTCAAAAACCATGTGATAAAATTCTCCTAGTTAGTCACTAGAATATTTATGATATTTTCAAAAGTATTATTTTTAAAATACTCTTTTAATAATTATTTAAAAATAAAAATTATAAACATTTTTATAAGATTTTTTTTATCATTATCATTTTTACAGGATTGATATTCAAAGTTAATTCTGGAAGAAATTTTACATTAATTTTATAATCGATGTTGTAAGTGAAATGTAATACATATACAAATCTTTGAAAACAAATTTAAAAGACTTCTTGAATTAAATGTAATACTATAAACATAATTTACAAGATGAGTTAGAGTTATGCTCTAAGCTTCTTTAGATATGTAATATCTTACTTATCTTTCTCTAACTCTCTTTCCTTTATCGTGAGATTTTATATTAAAAAACAATTGCTTAGTAACCGTAATGCAACAATTTATAGAAATGGATATAGTTTTTTTTTTTCTCTAAACGTTTCGTACAACTTTCCTGCTTAGTGTTATATATTTTACACAGTGACAATTATATAAATTACACATAGTGACAACTACTGGAAAAATACAGTAAAGAATACACTAAATCAAAATATTGCCTATAAGAAAAACCTAAACTAAAAATATAATTAGAATTGAATTTAACGAGAAGATAAGTTTTTCTCTTAAATCCCTTCCGTCATTGTCTAACATAAGAAATTGATTCATAATGAAACAAACTTTGATCTGCTTTATCCGTTTACAGTTCTCTTATCCAATGATCATAAGGTGCTCTGCACCACCATGAAAAAAAGCACCAAGCGCTCTCTTCCATAGCACAAAGCCAAGGCTACTCTGCCCCAATCACACCGCCGGATCTACAATGCTATGGAGACCACAAGAGCAACAGCAACAGCAGGAAGCGGCCCAAGGAGAAGAAGCTGAGAGTGAAGGGAAAAAAGTCACGAGTTGATGAAATTGTGGTGTTGCTTATTTATACTAGAAAGATTTTGGGCATGAGATGAGAGAAATAATAGCTTTTGTAGCATGTGGCATAAATAAAAGTTGTGTGCTGTATGCTTAATAACGTAGGGGAGAGAGTGAGAGAATCTTATAAAAATTAGTAATAAATTTAGTTATTACATACATTTTTTAATTTGGATTTCAATGTGTTTTGGTCAAACTCATTTAGGTACTAGGTGAAGGATGAAAGGTTGGATAAGCAATCGAGATTAGAGATTTTTCAAACTAAGATGGTTATTGGATGATGACATTGGGTGAAACATTACTACTACATAAAATAATTATATGAATCTTTTAATTTTATTAGTAAAAAAATTGACAAGAAAATGTATGGTTAAAAATTTGTGCGTTTCTTTTTTTGGTTGCTGGGAAATTGATGTAGAAAATGTTTATTTTATGTCGATTAATACGTCATATGATATAATTGTAACGATTTTTCCAAACAATTAAGTAGGACTTAAGATTTCAACTTATCGATCAATTATTTTTACCTTATTTTAATCTAGGGCTTAAGATTCATCGAAGATTCTTATTAAATTTCTCAAGAACATGCATATGGGTTTCTCTAACAGTAAAGCTTATATCAACTTTTATTTGGCAGATGTTTGATGTTAGAAAAAGAGGGTTCTTCACAATCTTTTCCCTTTATTGATTAGCGCTTGATAAATTGAGTTGTTTATCTTATTGTAGAACTTGTGATTTATCCCTTGTTACCACGGTTGAGGAGGGAAACATAGTGTATTTCATAAGTGTTATCTTCCATACCACATATAATCCTAATGAAGTTGAGTACAAAATGACAAATTTTTCATACCACATGATCCTTCAACCCATCTTTTTGGCAAAAGAGTTTGTTGCATATTTATTGGCAAACTTATTCCTTCCAACATAGCTTCTTGTACTCAATCTTTTTATGTCCTAGCAAGATTGTAAGAAACTTCTTATTAGAGATAACTTTCTCAACAATTATAATTCCCTTGTATACATTCTCCCATCCATAGTAATAACATTTTTCTCTCTGTCACACTTATTTGCACTAGCAATGAACATATGGTTCACAAAATTTTTGGCCAAACAAACGAGATTTGATGTCATGTTTCTTCAACAACATAGTGTTTCTTCATAATATCTTCACCAATTTTAGATGGATAATTTGATTTCTAGAGAGGTAGCTTCCAATACCACACGTTGTAAGAGTTTTGTTGATATTAAGACCAATCTGATAAAGTTATTTCACATAAACTTGACGCCTACAATGTATATGGTTTTTTTATGTAACAATATGGTTCTTGCTAGCATTTGTCATTATTTAAGGTTCCATTGTAGCAAAAAGATCATTTCTTGGTTGAGAAAGGAGTTTGTTTGTTGAAAACAAAGTGATGGTTCTAACATTGATTGCCCTTTTAAAGTTTGGTGGAAATAATTTTTGCTTACACATTTGAAAAGAGAAGTTGAGTAACAAAATGCAATGCAGAGAAAAATGTTTCACATTTACTGTATAAGAAGCTCATGTAAGGCAATCAATATCAGAATCAGAACATATCCCAGCTCATAATGAGTATAATACCGTTGAGAAGTTATTGTGATATTGTGCTATTATTATAAGATTACATGCTGATATGTAGGAGTGTTTTGAGGGATTTTGTTTTATTGTAAATGTTTATATAATAGAGAATATACATCAGGCTTTGACATATTGGTCAAGCCCTTTTTCTCCTATTATTCTTTCAGCTCATTCCATGCAAGTGATGCAACTATACCTCTAATGGTCACAAAAATCCATTAGACATTTTACGCAAACTTATGATGGATTAAAGTCGTAGAAAGGAGATATTATTTTTTGTTATTAGCAAAAAGGACATATCGTAATAAACTGTTCTTTATCAAATTCAAATTCTTTGTCCAATAAAGTTCATAAACAATTTACTCTATCTTTAACTAGGGGTTTTATGAAAATATTAACTAACTAATTTTGAGGGTACAAACTATTTAGGTCCACAATTTTTTTTAAACATTGATCTCTAATAAAGCAGTGCTCATTTCTTATATGTTTTGTCCTAGGAAAAAATATAGGATTCTTTGAAAGACTTATAACAATACTATTATTGTCACACAAGATAAAGATGATATCTTTGTAAATGTTACAGTCTTTTAGTTAGTTTTTGATCCATAGAAGTAAAATGTAACAAATGAGAATAAAATGTGCTTGTCTCTAGTCTAACAATTGAAGCATAATTGTAAGTGTAATCGACACATTCTTGTTGTAAGTATCCTTTAACTACTAGTCTAACTTTGTTTTTCAGAATCTTATCATGTTTGTCAATTTTTTTTAAATCCATTTTGCTTTTATGATAGACTTATTATGAGGTAAACTTACAAGTTGTCATATATCATTCTTTTTAAACTGGTCAAGCTCTTCTTGCATACTTTAAACCTAACTTTAATCGTTTAATGCTCTTTGGATCAATATATGATATCAAGGAAGATTGGTTTCTATGAGAATATTTTGTTCTTACACCTTCATTTGAATTTTCTATGATGACATCTGTTGCATGGTTCTTATTTCGTCTACTTAGCTCTCATTCATTAGTTGGACTATCTATTTGGGTCTTTAGAAGCATTTATGTTTGTGACTTTATTTTGTAGTTGTTCCTGCAAGTTTAAATCTACAAAAGAATCATCTACCCCAAATGATTTCTTACCAAACGATCTTTAGAATATGAATACTTTTATAGTATTCATATTCAACGTTAATCATGGATGGAAGTTTACATTGATTTTAAGATATAAGTGAAATGAATGATGTGCGTGCTTTGCTACACTAATGATCTTACAACACAAGCATTTGAAAACATATTTTAACAAACATATCTTGAATTAAGTGTAATACAGATAAACATATAAAAATTTATAATATGAGTTACTTACAATTGATTGAGTTATGCTCTAACCTTCTTTAGATGTGTATTCAATTCAGCCAAAAGACAAGTTTGCTCTTAAAATCCCCTGTTTCATTGTTTACTATAAGAAATTTATTTCATCCTCTACACATTATTGTTTGGGGTGTTATAATAAATACTAATTATATAAAATGTTTTTATAAGTTTGTTTATAAATAAATTATGGTTTCATGTAATAATATTCTATCATATCTAGTTTCATTATTATCATTCCAGTCTTCAATTAATATACAATTCTTACATATATCAAGCAAGGCCATATTGCTAGTGCATTTTTAAAACCTTATTTGTACATCGAATTGGATATATAATTTGTCGTCAACATTCTATTTTATACTAAACTCTTAGCCTAGTTGCACATTAACATTTTTATAATGTGACCAACCTACACCAATTCTAAATAAGCTAGTTAATTACAAAAACGGATAATACAACTAAATTTATAAATTGTTTACATTGCCAATTTAGAATACTTTTCCATAATCGTTTATTGTGATCATCACATGTGACATGCACATTATCATCTTTATTATTAATATCTAAGATGAGCATATTTATGGAGAAAGACGAAATCTTATAGATAACAAGTCTTGAATCATCATTATAATAAGTATCATGCATGGTTCTTCCTTTTGAATCTGTTAACCATGTTTTGTTAACGAAATTAAAAACATTAATCACTTGTTTTGTTTGATATGTCATTACTTTTTTATATAACCAACCTTTTTGAGCTCAACTAAGACAAAATCCACGTCACCAAATTTTGATGTCAATGTCAACCTACTTATATTTAAAAATATATATTCTAAAACTAGTATAATCAATGACCCTAAAGATATTTAACCATAATCATTATTCCACTATTTTACAAGATACTTTGAGGTTTTGCGTAATATGAATAATTGTTTACATGTACCACTCTAGACATTAAATTTAGAATCACATATTAGTCATTTTAATATATTAGAAGTTGTATTCTAATTTTAAATCGACTTTTTAAACACTTCAAGAAATTTTTGTTATACTCAAACAAGTCATTTTTCATCCATTCGATTGTTATTTATTATATAAAATGCTTGAAGAATTTTATCTTTTCTCTAACATTATAACTATAACTTCAACTTTTGACAATTATTCTATATAAAATTGAGTAACTTCTTTTGCAATATATCTTTTCATAATAAACGTTTTAAGATGATATTCGTTCTATACATAACTTTTTAAGATTTTCATGAATTGTTGAGATACATCCGTTGTACAAATATTGAAACTATATAATCTAATTTCTTTAAATAAATGTATGATCCAAATGTATGGTCAAATGGACCACGATATAAAAAAAATGGAAGAAAATACATGTCCAATCTCCAATTAGTTCATTATAACTACAACATTGTTATCTAATTAATCTAACTTCTTAGGTTTAGTAACTTAAAAAGAAAAAAAAAATAAGAATATAAAGACACATCACAATAAAATATTTTATAACCACAGTAATTTTATATCTTCCGTTGATACAAATTTCTCGACATTGGAAGAGTAACCTTGTAGAATCCTGACGTCTCCTAGAACTCATGGAAACTTTTTTTTTCTCATGTTTAATTTGTCATGTCATGTCCACTTTATTTGTTTAACATTTTAACATTTGAGTTGATAGAATTTATAAAAAAACACACACACACAACTTGTACATTACCAAACAAACTTTGATCTGCTTTATCCGTTTACAGTTCTCTTATCCAATGACATAAGGTACTCTGCACAATGCCACAAGCTGCTCTGCACCATCATGAAAAAAAGCACCAGACGCTCTCCTCATAGCACAAAGCCAAGGCTACTCTGCTCCAATCACAGCGCTGGATCTACAGCAGAGATTAGTGATGACCTGTTGTGTCTATTTTGTGGCTGTTCCAACAAATTTAAATTTGCAAAAG